>OBMK010000820.1_pt1 | contig 28846 bp, 34 predicted proteins | sample 1539081 | NCBI WGS metagenome assembly OBMK01 (sample SAMEA3355528, study PRJEB22509) | marine metagenome | biome: marine; feature: river plume; material: water | place: USA | collected 2010-08-07 | depth 0.5 m | reverse complement strand
CGCGCTGGCCGGACGGCTGGCGGCCAGCGCGCCTGCTACGCGACTTTGAATTGCGGACCCAGGGACGTCGGCGCTTCCTTCAACTCCGCAGACGCGAAGTCGCCGGCGTTCAGCTGTTCGGCCGTCACGCCGGACAGCACCGCAAAAGCGCCCACGGGCAGCTCGGGCATCGGGCTTGGCGCCGTCTCCCAGGCCTGAAGAACAAAAAAGCTGGAGGCGCTCCGCGCTCGCTTCACTGCGACGCCAATATCGCCCAGGTCGGCCTCTCCGGCGTTCACCCAAAAAAGCTGGCGCACGCTGAATCGCTCGCCAGCGCCGATCGTCAGTTCAACCACGCAATAGGCCATGGCGCGCTATAGCCTGTCCCTCTCTGGATTGTGAGTCCTCGCACCACCCGTTGCGTCGGTTTGAGCTCGAGGGGAACGTATGAGGAACATTTCTGTTGCTCATTCGAGCGCGGCTCAATAGGACGGCCGCCGGGTCGGTTCAGAGTGGGCGAACCGAGGCATGCTGCACGACAGAAAACAGATCCGTTTGGGCCCGCCGCTTCACATGCGGCAGATGGGGAGCCGCTTGTGCGCCGGTTTTCCATCGCCGGCAGACGATTACCTTGAGGATCCTCTGGATCCCGCTCGGTTGATCGTGACTAACCCCATCTCGACCTTCATCTGGCGGGTGGCGGGCCATAGCATGGTCGGCCGAGGCATTCTGGACGGCGACTATGTGGTGGTCGATCGCTCGCTCGCCCCCCGTGCGGGCGATGCTGTCGTCGCCATCATCGACGGCGAGCCCAGCGCCAAGCAAGTCATCCGATTAGCAGGCGGCCGATTGGGGCTGGATTTCGCCAATAGCGACATGTCTCCCCTGGTCCTGGACGAGACCACGGAAGCCGCCATTTGGGGCGTAATCACCTGGTCGCTGACGCCCCATCGGCCGCCGCCAGCGTGACGCGGATCTTCGCCCTTTCAGACGGCAACAGCTTCTATTGCTCCTGTGAGCGCGTTTTTGATCCGCGCCTCGAGGGGCGGCCAGTGATCGTTCTATCAAATAATGACGGCTGTGCCGTCGCCCGCACAGAGGAGTCAAAGGCGCTCGGAATCAAGATGGGCGATCCCTGGTTCAAGATACGCGATTGGGCGATCCCGGCCGGCGTCGTCGCCCGGTCCTCCAACTACACCCTCTATGGCGACATGAGCCGCAGAGTGAACGACGTCTATCGGCAGTTCGCAACTGACGTCGAGATCTACTCGATCGACGAGAGTTTTCTCGATCTCTCCCAGGCGGCCGACCCCGCAGACGTCGCCCGGACCCTTCGCGCCACAGTCCGCCGATGGACCGGCATCCCAACCTGCGTGGGTTTAGGCCCCACGCGGACCTTGGCGAAGGTCGCAAACCATCTGGCGAAAAAACGCCCCGAGTTCTCCGGCGTCTGCGACCTGACGACCAGCGAAGTCCAAGATCGCCTCCTGCAGACGGTCGACGTGCCGGATGTGTGGGGCGTCGGCCCGGCTTCCGCCGCCAAGCTCAACGCGATCGGCGTCCACAACGCCGCCCAGCTTCGCGATCTGCCGCCGCGCCTGGCCCGCCAGCTCCTGACGGTCACAGGCGAACGCCTGGTGCTGGAGCTCCGCGGAATCATCTGTCAGGACCTCGAGCTCCAGCCGCCAGGCAGGAAGGGGATCGCTGTAACCCGCATGTTCGGCCGCCCTATCGACGCCCAGCCGGAAATGCGGGAAGCGGTGGCGGTTTATGTGAGCCGGGCGGCCGAGAAGCTCCGCCGGCATGGCCTCTTGGCCAGCCACATGACCATCTTCTTTCATACCGGCGCCCACTCACATGGGCCCCATCGGTCTGTCAGCGGACAAGCCCTGCTGCCCAGTCCGACCAGCGACAGCCTCACGATGATATCGGCCGCCTCTCGGGTCGTCGATCGCCTTTGGCTCGGCGGCTACCGTTACGCCAAGGCGGGCGTTCTGCTTGACGACTTGATTCCGCCGGGTGCCTTCTCAGCTGACCTTTTCGCCTCTGTGGATCCTCGCCGGACGGCCCTGATGGCTGCTGTCGACTCGATCAACCGGCGCCATGGAAGAGGCGCTGTCGTGAGCGCCAGCGCGGGCGTCGCGCGCACCTGGTCGACCAGAGCCGACATGAAAAGTCCCGCGTACACGACACGCCTCGCAGAGACGCCGATCGTTCGCGCCTAGTTGGCTGAGGCTGGGTCCTGAAGGCCCGCCCTTTCCGTGGCAAACCTGACGGCGCGTCAAGGCGACCGCTTCGCGGCGAGGCCCGGCGCCTTCCCCGCTTCGCCTTCGGCTGCAGCCGGGCCCCTGCCTGGCCTCGACCTGGACCCGCCGTTGAAGATTGGATTTTTCGCCGCCCTCGCTCAGAGAGCGATTGGCTTGCTCCTATTTTAGGGAGTGTTCGCGCCCTTTCCTGAACCTGCGGTGCGGATCTACGCAGCCGTCCTGGCTCTCGTCATCGCGTATCTGGCCACACTTATCAGCCTTGCGGCCTTCTTCCGGCGACCTGCCCCGCGACGGAGGAGACTATTGGTGATGCGCTCCTAGGCCTTCCCCAAACGCCACCTCAGCCCAGGTCTCCAGTCTGCCGGACGCTTTAGAGAGAGGGCCAGATGGGCAAAGCCAGCTTCGCGGGTCCATGCCGCGAGCTCGTCCACATTCAGCGGGGCCTGAGCAACACCCCCTCGGCCGAGCTGGACCTGATCGGACTCCACACGGCGCGCGCTTCGTGCAAGCCTCCTCCTATGTGCGGTCGCTTCGATACTTCCCACCTGACCTGGCAGCAGATCCACAGCGCTCTGCAGCAGTTCCTCGACGTCACGACGCCGGCCTTGAATGACATCGTCCAGAATGATGACGTGCGGCCGACAACCCAGCAGATCATTGCGCGGGTTGGCGAAAACGGTTGTGATCCTCCCTCGTTTTGGTGGACACCCATGCTAGCTTTTCGGAGCTGGAGAGGAGTGTCTGATGAGTGTTCAACGCCGGAACTTCCCGGATTCTTTCAAGCGCGAGGCCGTTGACCGCGTCGCCAACGGCGGCCTGAGCGTGGGGGCGGTGGCCCGCGAGCTCGGGCTGCATGAGACAGTGCTGCGTCGATGGATGACGCAGTTCGGGGTGCAGGCGACGGGGACGTCGCGGCGACCCACAACGCAGGCGTCGTCCCCGTCGCCGTCGGATATGGCGGCGGAGTTGGCCCGGTTGCGTCGGGAGAATGGGCAACTCCGGATGGAAAGAGACATCCTAAAAAAAGCCGCGCTCATCTTCGGTCAGGCCTCCCGGTGAAGTTCGGGTTCGTCGATGGGCATCGTCAGGTCTGGCCGGTCCGCGTGATGTGCGCGGTCCTGGGGCTGTCGGCTAGCGGTTACTACGCCTGGCGTGGTCGCCCCGAGAGTTCGAGGTCCGTGGCCAATCGCGAGCTGACCGAGGATATCCGGCTGATCCATGCCGAGAGCAGCGGCTGCTACGGCTCGCCCCGCGTCCACGCTACCCTGCGGCGGCATGGGCGTCGGGTCGGTCGATCCCGCGTGGAGCGGCTGATGCGCCGCGCCGGCCTGAGAGGACTGGCGGCCCTGCCGCGTCGCGCCCGGACGACGAACAGCCGTCATGGCTATCCGATCGCGCCCAACCGGCTGGCCCGGAACTTCGAGGCGGCGGCGCCCAACCAGGTCTGGCTCGCCGACCTGACCTACATCCCGACCGGTGAAGGCTGGCTCTATCTCGCCGCCATCCTCGACCTGCACACCCGCAAGATCGTCGGCTGGTCCATGCGCCAGACTCTGCACGCCGAGATCGCCTTGGACGCCCTCAACATGGCCGTCGAACGCCAGCGGCCCGCGCCCGGCCTGATCCATCATTCGGATCGGGGGATTCAATACGCAGCCGAAGCCTATCGTTCGGCGCTCGCCCAATCCGGCATCACCCCGTCCATGAGCCGCAAGGGCGACTGCTGGGACAATGCGCCTATGGAGAGCTTCTTCCACACCCTCAAAACCGAGCGCGTCCATCACCGCGTCTACGCCACCCGAGACCAGGCCCGGCGAGACCTGTTCGGATACATCGAGGGCTTCTACAATCCCCGTCGCCTGCACTCGTCACTGGGCTATATCAGCCCCGCCGAGGCCGAACGCAGAGCGGCTTAACCCCGTCCACTTTCTCGGGGGAAGATCAGTTGGGTCGTCGAGCGGATGCGCTGGGGCCTGGTGCCTCATTGGCGATCGGGCAAGCCCCTGAAGGACACGGCCAAAGGCGCCGGTGATGGCTTCAAGCTGACCACCTTCAATGCGCGGTGCGAAGGCGTGGCGTCGGCCGCGACCTACAAGGCTGCTTTCGCCGCCCGCCGGTGCGTCGTGCCGGCGACGTCCTGGTATGAATGGACAGGTGCTCCCGGCTCCAAGGTTCGACACACTTTCCGTCGGCGTGACGGCGAGGCTCTTTGGTTTGCCGGCATTTGGGATCGGGCTGTCACCTCTGACGCCGGGGAGATTCTCAGCTTCTCCATTTTGACCGGCCAGTCTTCAGGCCACCTCCAAACATACCATGATCGAGCGCCGCTCATCCTCGAGCCATCAGAGCTGGCCAGGTGGGCAGGCCCCGCATTTGATCGCGACTGGCTGCCGGCGGCCGATCGCGCGGATCGCTTTGAGGTGTCCGAATGAAATGGCAGATCCGGCCAGACGGTGAACTGCAGCTGAGTGTCCTTCAGGGCTTCGAACTGGCTGTCGCCCCGGGCGCGGCACTGGCGGCGAGGATCGAATATGCGGAGGTCCAGGAACAACTCCTCGGAGAGCGTCCGCCGTCCTCGATTCAGCTGGTGATGTCGATCGAGGCGGCCGAGGCGCTTGGCCTACAGCTCGTCGCCCAGGCGCGCGCTGCCAAAGCGCACTAGTCGACGAAGAGGTGGGCTGGAGGGACGTCGAGCGCCACCGACAAGGCGAGCAAGGCTTTCACCCCAACGTTGCGCTCACCCCGCTCGATTCCGCCAATGTAGTTGCGATGGAGATGCGCCCGATCCGCGAGCTCTTCCTGGCTGAACTCCCGCGACATCCGCAATCGTCGGATCCGGGCGCCCACCGCCAGAAGATTCGAATCCGCTTCCGTGAGCACGGCATTTCTCCCAGGGTATTTCACGACAGAACAGCCGTCTTACGACGCGGCATGGACGGCGACTTGTTCACGACCTCGTCCGGCGTGAAGTGGGTCAGCGGCAACTCATACGCTCGGGCTAATCGACTGAGCATCTTCAGGGACACGGCGACTTTCCCTCCTTCGATATCCGCCAAGTATGGCTGGGACGTGCCTGCGCGCTGCGCCGCTTCAGTCTGTGACCAACCCCGCGCCTTCCTGGTCTCGATCAAGCGGGTGATGAGGTATTTGACCTCCGGCCAGTCCTCAAGGTCGATCGTCTCACGCCCGCTCATTCGTGCATCTTCCAGCCAGCCATGGCGAACAAACCGTTGAGCGGATGTCGTGGATCCGCGCGCGCGGCTTCTTCGAGCTCGGTCGGCAAGAGCCCTCTTAGCTCGGCCAGGAGCGGCCGGAGCTTTCCGGCGATCGCGTCTGTGGCCAACTTCTCCGCCAGCATCGGGTATTCGCTCGCCACCTGCGCCCTGGCGTTCCATGCCCGACGTCCATGCTCATATCGGAGTTGCTTGCGCTCGTTTTCGCTCAGGTCGGGCCCATCCGGGACCTTTTTGACAGGCCAGCGTTCGATCGCATCCGCCTGTTGAAGGGCCAGCTCCAGCGCTTCCGGCGGGGTGCCCCTCTCCGCCGCGAGCGCCGCCCATACCCTGATCACCTCGCCGGCAACGACGTCGCTGCCACGGATGACAAAGTAGGGTTCACCCGGTGCGGCTGTCCCGACCCGCGTCGTGAAATCGTAGTCACGGCGTCCCGCTTGTCCGGTCATGCGATTTTTCCTCTCGAATTCGTCCTAGTAGCCGCCGTCTTTCTTCAGCGCTTCCAAGCCAGACCTGGGATTTCCGGTTCGCCCTCGACCAGGACGGCGACGGCGCCGGAGCTGCTTTCCATCGCCATGACGGTGTCCTTCAGCATGCGCTCAGTGAATTCCTGGGGGGTGCCGACGACCCGGTTCGCCAAGGCCCGGCCGAACCGTTGCGTCAGCCCCCCTCCCCGCTCAGCCGTGTCGTTCACGTACAGATTCAGTTGGTACCCCTGGCGGTCAGCGTTCGCGTAGGGGAAAAGGCACAGGGTCGCACGCATGGTCTGACTACCCGAAATCTGGCGATTGAGGTTCGCGATCCAGACGGCTCCATCGCAAGTCGCGACGGTGAACGACTGTCCAGACGCTCCCGCCAGGGCCGCCAGTGCGCCGAGCTGGCTGTTTTGAAGCGGGTTCACCAGTTTGAATCGAGCCGGCCGTTCAGGAACCTCCACAGCGATCGGACGGTTCGTATTGAGGTCCGTTGAATAGGGAGCGAGCGCCCTCTCTCCGGCCTCGATCAAAACGGACTTCGGCGCGTCTGTTTGCAAGTCGATGATGGCGTAGGCCTCATAGGACGCCGATCTCGACTGCGCTTGGACAGCGCCGGCGGCGATTACAGCGCCAGCGACCAAAAACGCTGCAAAAGCGGCTTTCATACGTTTGTTCATTCTCGTCAGCTCCAGTTGAGTTAGGTTCTATTTAGACGGTGGCGCCAGAACGTTGCTAGGTTGCGAACGCAGAGCCGGGCTCATCGGGGTTGCACCACGCGCTAGTCAGGAGCGAGGATTTATGGCAGAACATTCTCAGAACACCGAAGGTCATCGGAGTGAGACAATGACGACGCATCAATCGCCCGGCCTGCAGCTCAATCCCCGCGCCCAGGCCACCCTCGAGGCCCTGACGAACGAGGCGCTGGATCCGGGGATGGTCCGAGCACAGTGCTACTTCGGTCTGGCAATCGCCGCGCTTTTCATTGCGCTCTTCGTTGGCCTCGGGATCGCTGGTACGATCATTGGCGCCATAGGGGGCGGTGTGGTCGGCTTCCTGGCGGGTCTGTCTCTTTTTATCTTTCCAGGAGCTCTCGCCCTCATCCCTGGGTATGTGGGCTATCGCACGCTTAGAGTGCTGCGAGCCCTGCCTCGCTCCTAAACTACCCGTACAAGGAAGGGGCGTCGGGACTACCGACGCCCCTTTTGCCATCTCAGTCAGCATGGCGGCGGGCTAGCCGGGCACCGGCGCCCGCTGCGGCTTGGTGGCCTTGCGGATGTGCCCCTTCTCGATCGAACACCGCCCCCCACGCATTTGCGTTAATCCTACCCAATGGCGATGTGTCAGCCGCGACCTCGCCGAATGCACGGCCTAACCCCTTCTCAAAGTTTGGCGCTCGCTGGGTCGCCAGCGCCTCACCGGCCGCATCTGTGTCCGCCCGTATCCGGTCTCTGAGGGGCGAGTTGAAACCAGGCTGAAGCCTGGACTCCCCGGCCCAGCCTGGACCTAGCGTCGCTGGTTCAGGCTCTCGTATTTCATCATTGCGCGGCGATCGGAGCGCCTGCCGCTCGTGCGAGGCCGGGGCGCTTGAGGTGTCACCGCTTCCTCGACCCTCCCGTGCCGTGTCGCCGGCGTCGAGGCTGAAGGCGCCGCCAGGACGGCCCTCACTGCCCCGGCCAAGGCCGCTACGCAGATCCCCCGCTGAACCGTCCTGCAAGACACGAACCTGCCCTGGGGAGGCGGCTTCCGCTCCTGCTGCGAGGTTCTTATGTTGGGTGATCATGTCCGGCAGCTGCACATTCGTCGCCATGTCTTGGTGGAAGCTGGACGTCACCTCGTTAAGCAGCCGCATGTCGCCCTCGCTTCTGCCAGACAGAATCTCACGCGCGCGATCGACCGTGATCGGCACCCCGTAGGCGTCGGGGCGCTCGGTCAGCTTCTGAATGGCGTAGCTCTCGAACATGTTGTTGTAGGTGGTCTCGGCCGCCGCCGATTGCGTCCGGGAATAGTCCGCCCGCTCTTCGTAGGCCTTGGCCAGGCTCTCGTTCCTGGACATGGTGTCGTTGATTGAGCGCGTGGTGGTGAAGCTGTCCGACCGCTTAAGGGCCTCGGACGTCGAAGCGCTTTGGGTCCGCGAGAAGCTCTCCTGGGCGTAGTTCGCGACGGCCTGGTCGTAGCGGTCAGAGAACGAGTGGTTCGACATCGAGGTTCGCGCCGCGTTGAGGGCGTTCTGTTCGGACGTCGAAGACGACCGGCTTCCGTCAATCCCCGCAGAGGTCTTCACGCCGCCGCCCAGCTCGAGGCCGATCAACTTCGTCGGCGAACTCAGCCCCGCCTGGCCGTAGGCTTCCAAGGCGGCTCGCGCCGTGACCTGCTTCGCCTGAGTCTCCGTTAGGCCGTAGCTGCTGACCAGCTGCTGCGCCTGGGAGTCCATCATCTGCTCCATGGCGCCCCAGGTCTGACGATCGTCCCGGCCGGTCGTCCAGTTTGATGACGTGCCCGCCATCCACTGCTGCACGAACTCGGTGCTTTCGGATTGAGCCCGTGAGCGGCCCTCCTGGACGGAGTGTTGCAGATCCACATTCTCCTGCCGTCTCTGGCTGGCGGCCTGGACGGCCGCTGCAGAGACCGCCTCGGCATGCTTCACCTGGACGGCCGTCTGCGACATGGGCGAGCGGGTCATCGACACCGTGCCGGCGGCGTTCTGTTCGACCCTGCTAAGACCGCTATCCACCCAGCGGGACGCCCCAAAATCGAGGTCGGCCGAGGTGTGTTGGCGCATGCCGGAGAGGTTTTGGAAGGAGTGGTTGGCGAAAGCTGTATTTCCGAGGCTGATATTGCCTGTCGTGGCTGTGCCGGCAGCCGCTTCAGCGCCCCCGCGGAAGCTGGCCATCAGCGATTCCCCGCCTCGGCCGACAGCCGCCGCCCCCATGAAACCCAGCATCGAGGCCAGTGCTGGGATCGACAGCGAAAGATATCCCGCCATGTCCGAGATCTCGGCGTTCAGCGCCCCGATTCCGTCCAGGTTCGCCATGCTGATCCCTGGCGCCGTCCCTGGGATATAGGCCGCCGCGGCCGTGCCTTTGGCCGCTTGCCCCATCATGACCATGTGCAGGATGGCGTACATCGGCCCCCACAGCTGCAAATACAGGAAGCCGCCGACAAAGCCCTGCAACACCCGCAAGCCGATGTTGGGCAGGAGCATCATGGGAAACAGCACTGGAAAGATCCCGATGATGAGCAGCTCTGTCAGGATCTTCAGCATCGGCACCGCCTTCTCGGCGACGCCGCCCATGAGCCTCTGCTGATTGCGCGTCTGCAGTTCGGCCTGGGTTTCGGCGAATACATTCATCGCGTCGCCGCCGGCCTCGGCCGCGAAACCAGGCACGCTCCTCCGCAGCGCGTTCGCCATAAGGACCTGCTGGAACGAACTGACCGCGTCCCTCGAGGCCCCGACCATGAAGGGATGCAGCGCGTTCATCTCTTGCAGGAACGCCGATTGCAGCTGTTCCTCCCTGAGATCCGGCGTCAGGCGTCGCTGATACGCTTGGGCGGACTGAAGCACCGCCCCATTCCATTGTCCGTTCAGCTGGGCGGCCGCTTCGGTGCAGCTGACGATCGTGCCCGCTCCCACCTGGTTCACATATTCGATGGACCGGCCGGGGTTCGTGCCTTTGGTGGCGGTCACATAGGTCCAGAGGTCGTTCTGCCGAGCCAGCTCGCCGATCGTATAATGGCCCTCGAGAAGGTCGTAGTAGATGCAGCCTTTGACGAAGCTCCGCAGGTTTTGGTCAAAAACCGGGTCCGCGATTTGAGCGCGGCGGAGACCTTCGAAGATCTTCGCGCCGAAGATCATGCCTGTTTTGGAATAGGCGACGTCTCCTGGATGCGCGAAGGCCTGTTCGGTCAACTGCGTCACGCGATGGCCGACCTTGCTGGTGACGCTCGCAGTCACCCCCAAGGCGATCGGCACATTGGCGACGTCGGCGCCGGTCAGAGCCGGGTTGAAGACGTCGGTCACATGGACCTGGATCTTCGGCACCCACATCAGGGTGTAGATGATCATCGACATCACGAACCAGCGGAAGGCCGCCTTCACATCCAGGTCGAACGCCATCTTGATGACGGCGAAGGCCAAGCCCACCAACATGATCAGCTTGATATATCCGCTGACGCCTCCGGCCATCAGCGCGACCCCGTTCAGGACGTCCCGATAATACTCGCCGCCTCCGTAGACGATAATCTCGTGCATCAGCCTGCCCCATTTGGCACGAGGCTCGACGAGAAGGTCACGCTGTCTGCGATCCGACTGCCGACACGCGCGGCCAGGATCCGCTCCACGGCCTGGAACCGGGCGATCATCGACTCGATCGAGTTCGTTCGTTCGGCCAAGAGAGCCTGACGGGCCGTAAGCTGGGCCCGCAGATTGTCGATGCTGTCACGCCACTGCTTCAGCTGCTCCTCGTCGATGTTGTTGAGGTTGCGGGCGCCGTTCTCCATCTCCATCACCGATCGGTCGATCCACGTCAGAGTGAGATCCAGCGCGATCACGTCGGCATACTGGGCCAGGGTGTTGGCCGACAGCGATCGTTCATGCGCCACGATCACGCTGGCCATCTTGTAGACGGGCAGGCTGACCATGTTCAGGAAGTCTTTCTCTTCGACGGTTAGCGGCTGCCGCGCCTGAATCTTGGTGGTGATGGACCGCAGCATGGCCTCGACACGCTTGCCTAGCGCGCTCGATGCTCCGACCGTCTGGCTTCCGCCGTACTTCACGGGATTGAGGCACTTACCAACCTCGTCGCAGCGGTGAACCCGCAATGTCCCGCCATCGAGCAGCTTGGTGATCACGCCGTCATTGGCGCCGTCGGCCGGGAGCACGTCGACAATGCACCCTGCATCATTTGGGCACCGGTAGATGATGGTGCCGGTCAGCGTCATAAAGAGCTCGCTGAGTTCGCGGTCGCCGGCGAGCAGCGGGTGCTTACGCACGGCTTCCCAAGCGATGTTCGTGTTCTGCGGCACGATCGCCTGAGCTTCAGGAATTCCAGCAATCTGCTGGGTCCGATTGTTCATGCATCCATGACGGGACGCGATGCGATCCGAATAGAAGCCCTTGTAGGCAGCCAGGTCCTGGCAAATCTGCCCGGACGCCGTGTCCGAGCGGCCCCACAGCCCGCCGACCAGGGCCTGCGCCTGCTGGCAGGAACTCATGTTGAACTGATTGACCTTGTCGGCGACGCCTTGAAGCTGTTCGATCTGGTCAGCGACGATGGGCGAGAGGGTCTTAAGCGCGAGCATGAAGGCGTAGCTTACCGCGTTCGATGCGACGGCCTTCATCTGCGCGACCAACTGGTCAGAGTTGATGAAGCTGAACCCGCCTGAGAAAATGTCGATCCCGCCGCACCCCGCTCTCACCGAAGGCATCTGCACTGAAGCGATCTGCGTCGTCTGTTGAGGGCCCCGGAAGGCGACATTCCCCATGGTGTAATAGCCGGCGCTTTGGCCCTGATACGCCGTGGGGCCGGTGACGTTCGCCGAGCCCAGCGAGCTGGACCAATAGGCGTTCATGCTGTCGTTGACGTCTGCATTGGCCGAGATAGGCCAGGATACGGTCATCATGAGAGCGCCGGCCCCGAGGGCGACCGTCCGCGCCGCGCGATAGATCTTCTTCATGATCGAAACCCTTAGAAATCGGAGCCCGGCTCTTTGGAGAGCAGAACGAAGAGGCGTTCGGCGATGTCCTCGAGGGACATCACACCCGCGCCGGCGTAGGTTAGGCAGCCTTCCCGCTTGCGGCACGGGAGCAGTTCTAGGACCTGCCCGTTCGAACCACGGATCCTCCGTGGCGTAATCCGGCCTGTCCTTGGATCGACGTCGCTGGCCTGGAAGAAGAGCAAGGCCGGCGTCATCTGTCGGACGCCCCACTGAGCCAGCTGGCCTTGGTCACGCCGGGCGTTTGGGAATGCCGAGTTCGGCGCGCCGTCGGCCGAGATGGCCTGGACGCTCATACCGTAGCGATCGGAGAAGGCGCGCACGATCGGGGAGGCGATCGTGCAGGGGCCGCACCCACCCCGATAGACGTAAAAGAGGCCCACCTTGTCCGAGACCCCGCGCAAGAACAGGTCGCGATCGGCAAGGCGGTCGTCTGTCCAACCGTGCTTCGCGGCCTCAACAACGGGCCGTCTGACGGTGTAGTCCAGCTCCGGGTTCGTCCACACTAAACGGCGATAGAAGTCCGCAAACAGCCCGCCCTTTTCCAAAGCGACTTGTTGAAGCCGATAGTAGCGCTCCACCGTTTCGGGCGAGGGCCGCCAGGAGGCGACGTTCCGCGCTTCCTCGAGCTCCTTCTGGAACTGCTCCAGCTCCAGGATCTCGGGTGGCTTTCGAGAAGGCGCCTCCGCCATCGTCGGCGCGGCTACCGGTTCCGGTTCCGGCACCGGGCGGTCGCAATAGAACCATTGCCCCAGGTCTCGGCCGCAATAGCTGTCCGGCGCTTGCTCGGCCGCCGCCTGGGCGTGAGCGAGCGCGGGCGCTAGGAGAACAGTGGCCGCCGCAGCAACGCCCGTCATCCAGCCGGCCGATCGGCTCATCGTCTCACTCCGTCGTCTTCCAAAAATGTTCATCACGGCTTGCCTGCCTCGTCGGTCTCACCTGGGCCCGGCGACTGGTTGCCCAACAGGTTGTTGATGCTCGACTGGATGCGGCTAAGCGTCCCGTTCTCATCGGGGCTGTTAAACTTCGCCATCATCTCGTCGGTGAAGTCCGAGAAATCGGCGTCCGACAGGTCCAGACGTTCGAATTCCTCGACGGTGAAGCCTTCGCAGTTAGCTTCCTTCGGCGTGCCCCAGTCCCGACCGATTTGCGGACGGCCGTGCTCATGAACGATCCTGGGCAAGGCGCCTTCGAACGAGCAGTAGCGCATCGCCTTCTCGAGGCAGACGCCGAGGAACGACTTCTGAGAGCAGTAGGTGCCGACATAGTGGGTCGCCTTGGCCTCCTGACGGGCCATCAGCGTCTCTTCTTCAACGGAGCACTGGGTCAGCCCGATATCCACGCCCCAACCGCTGTCCTTGCAGCAGTTGCGGAATCCTAGGACCGCCTTCCGGCACCGCATGGGCTGCCCTTTGAAGATCGTCAGGTTCTTGGCGTAGTCCTCGCCCGCCATCTTCATCGCCAGAAGGGACGCCAAGGCGTCTGGCATGTCCGTGCTGCCAGCGTCATCCTGCCCCACGCAGAACTGCCCGACACAGACTCGCGTCTGGCAGGTGTTCGACGTCTCCTCCACGACCGTCTGCGTCTTGCACTGATAGACGTTCTCGAACGTGCGGCACTGAGCCGGATCGCCATCTTCGAGGCATTCTTTGCGAAGAAGTTCGCAGCCTGCGGCCGGCTTGCAGTTGGACTGTTCGAGGCCGGTTGTCTCGCAAATGTAGGTGTCGGTTTCCTCCCAGCATGACGCCGTCGTCGGAACCCCGTTGATCATGCGGGTGCCGCCTGGTTGCGTGCATTCAGTTCCGGTCTTGCGGCAGGCAGTGTTGCTGGCCGGCTGACAGACCGGGCCTTCCATCCCCCCGCCGACATGATCAATCACCTCGCCGGAAGGATTACCGGCGCCCGAGGCGGGATTTTCGCAGCGATAGGTTCGTTCGAACTCCGAACAGACCCCTTTTGGATCTGTGCCGGCGCACTTCTCGCCCACCTGCTGACAGGTTTTCACAGGGCCGCAGGTATCGACAGGATTCGACACGTCGCACGTCCAGGTCTCCCGCCGCTTCCAGGGGTCCCGCGTCACGGAGAGGCCGTTGATTACGCGCGTCTCATTTCCGATCAGCACCTGGTCCGCGGTCTTTTTGCAGGACGGGTCATTGCGGTTCGTTGCGCAAGGATCGGTCCAATACTCCCCCACGACCTCACGGGGCGTGGAGATCGGCGAGCCTCCGCCATTGGCCGGATTCTCGCAAAGATAGGTCCGGTCATAGGCCGTGCAGGCCCCTGTCCGGTCCTTGCTCGCACAGGTCTGCGACTGCTGCGTACAGCCAGTGAAGGGCGTGCAGCTGTTCACGTTCGAGGACGACGAACAGATGTAGTCCTCACGGACCGTCCAAGGGTTCCGCGTGACCGGAAGGCCGTTGATGGTGCGGGTTTGCTCACCCTCGATCACCACCTCGCCCTGCTTCACACAGGCGCCGTTCCCCGCAAGCGCGCTACAGCCATTATCCCAGGTATCCGAAATGACGTCTCGCAGCACCTGGCTGGGCGTTCCGGCGCCTGCGACCGGGTCCTCGCATCGGAAATTCTGCTCATATCGCGCGCAGCCGCCGGAGGGGTCGGTGTACGTGCGTTCAGTCGCAGTGCAGGCGCCGCTTGCATTGGTGGCGATGCACCGTTCGCCCGTCTGCGACATGCCCGCTGGGGGTGCGCAACCGGCATAGTTACTCCGTGATCCGCACTTGTAGATTTCTTCCCAGCGCCAGCAGCTACGATAGACGCTGACGCCTTCGATCACTCGTGTTTCCCCGCCCTCAACGCAAACTGTCTCTATTTTCTGGCAGCTTGGGTTTTGGCTGGCGCCCGTCGGGCAGGATGTCAGACGTGTTTCCCCAGCGTCAGATTTTGAACCCCCGTCGGCGGCGAGAGAGATCGTCGTTTGGGGATTTGTCTCTGTCCCGCCAAAGTTGGCATAATACATTGTTAGGTATAGGTGCTGCCATGGCGCGGCATTTACGTTGATCGCCGACGTGCAGGTCGCGGTGAAACTACGCTCGATGATGATTCCGCTGGTCCAGCCATCGGACCCGAAGCTGACCACACAGCCATTTCCGAGCAACGATGCCACAGATGAGGTCGTCGGATACGAGGGATTGTTCGCCCCCTTTGTGACCTTACCCGTGTAAGAAAGTTGGTCTCTGAACCTCACATCCTGCGTGATGGCGCAGTATTCGGTCGTCTCACTTCCAGAAAAACCCTCTTTGCAAGTGTAGCTTGAGGGAAGCCCGCTGGCCGCCGCACAGGTCTGGCCTCCGGAAGCCGCGCATCCCGGCTTTCCGTCGGCCGTGCACGCGGCATTCGGGGCATGGGTCGAGCCGTTCCAGGTCTTCACACAACCGTAGACATAGTCCTCATCGACCACCACGAGCCGCTTCCGCTCGCAGCTCGCCGGCGTATGCGTCCAGACGGTGCCCGCCCGGCACTGATAAACGTAGTCTTCGTCAACAACGACGACCCGCTCCGGTTCGCAGGTCTTGCTGACCGCTCGCCAATGCGTCCCGGCAATGCAGGTATAGAGATAATCCGTATCGAAGATCGGCTTATAGGATCGCGTGCACTTTTCCTCGACGTCCACCGCCGGGCGGCCGCTTTCGCAGGTATAGGTTTTCGTTTCCGTCTTCGTCTTTTGCGTCGTCTCGGTTTGACACGACGACGACGTGTCCCCGGTCAGGTCGCCGCTGAAGTCCGACGGGCTCTTGAGAATATCCAGCGACCTCTTCAGCCAATCATCGTTGTCAGAAAGGTTGTATCTAGCCGCATTCGTGGCGCCGCCGCCGAGCACTTCCAGATATTCATTGCCAGGCGCGTTCGCGACGCCGGCCGAAATCATGCCGTCGGGATCGTCGCCATAACCTTCGAACCCGGCCGTGTCGCCAATGCCTGGAACGGTGCCGCTGGGATCGCCCACGCCTTTAGGCGGGTTGCTGTTGAGCCAGGCCTGGGCGCCGGCGTCTCCCGACACAGTCGTCTGCCCATGCGCAATCGCCCCGGTCATTGAGACCAGGGCGAGCAGCGCTAGGCCGCTCAATCGACCCAAAGCCGACTTAGAAATACTTGGCGCGCGCACGATCCATCACCCCTCCAAGCGCTCCAGTGCCGCTCGCGCGACGCCTGGTGCAGCATCACCACGCTGCGACAACTGCCGCAGCGCTTCCGCGAGGCTGATATTCCCCGCGATGCGGTCGTGAGGGGTTACCGCGCTCACGCAATCGACACCGTCCTGACAAGGCTGGACCGGCGCCTGGGCTGCAATGAACGTCGGGACGCGATCTACACCATAAGCCCGGAAGACCTGTGGTTCGATCGCAAGACCGCTGAGTGCATCTTGCCCGAAAACCTCCTTCGCGACAACTACAGTCCTCTCAAATGAGCCATCCACCAGTCCACGGATCACGAGCCGCGCGCCCGCCTTCTCAGCGTCCTGAGACAACTGCCGAAGGGCCTCGGCCGGCATCGTCAACGACACAGCGACGTAGAGAGCCCCCCCGTCTTCTTCCGGCTCCCCGATCAGACGCGCGGCATCGCCGAACGACGTTTCGTCCAGGGCGATAATCTTCATCCCCTCCGCCACCTTGGCCTCGTTCATTGCGGCGAGTGCGGTCGCTTCTTCAGCGTGGGCCTCGGAAATCTGCGACGCCCGCGCCGCCCAATCCCGCAAAGCCTCCTCAGCATCCCTGCCACGGGCTTCCGCCGCATCGACCAGCTCGCGAGCCGCCGCACCGAGCGGATCCTGCGCATGCGCCGGTGACGCGGCCCACATCAGGCAGCCCCCGACGACCAAGCATCCGGCGAGCTGAACGGAGATCCACTGGAGTCGGAAGCCCACGAAGATCAGGGTGAAGGAAACCGCCAGGACTCCGATGAAGGCAAGCCAACAGTCGAGAGACCCTGTGAACGCGGGCATGGCGAACTGGTCCATCAGTTTCCTCCGGGAATGGTGGTCGGCACGGTCACGCAGCAGTTTCGCTTGCGCCAAACGAGGTAGCCGTAGTCCTCACCCTTGATCGGGAACGACTTGCCGGATTCATAGGTCACGCTTTGGACCCCTATCCCAGGGCAGGTGAACGGCCCGGACGTGTGTCGAACGGGGTTGACCATCTGGAAGCGGTATTGCCGCTTATCCATGATCGGCATCTTGTATTTCCGGCATGAGGCCTTTGGCCCACTCGTGCCGTCAGCCAACAACTGGCGGTGCATCTTGTAGGCGAACCGGGCGGCCACCAGCAGGGAGCCTTGCACATCGCCGTACTCACCGGAGACGTTGCCGGTCATGGGATACATCGTCGTCTGGCACCCTGCACACCAGAACATCTCATTGCGAATATGCCCGGCCGACGAGGAGGCGCAGTCCACCGAACAGGCCGCCGTCGCTATCGGATTGGCGAAGATGAGCGATTCCGGGTGGATCAGGACCGCGAGGTGGTCGTCGTTCCACAACGGATCCAGCTCGGTCAGATAGGCGATGTCGAAACTCAGCCGCTCGACGCATAGAAAGTCGGTCAGCAGCTCGAGCCAGACCATGACGGGATAGATGTACCAATGCACATGGTAGGATGACCGATCGGCGCCATTCTCGACCGTCCGGCTTGACGCCGCGGGCTCACCGATACCTGGGTCGATCTTGAGCCCGCCCAGGTTCACGAAGCAGTACGGCTTTTGCGTCACGTCAACGAGACGGACCGGCTCCCAAAATCCGACGTTGAGCCCCACCATCACGAACGGGGGCAGAGTCGTCGGACAGAGGCAAACCGGCGACGACGGATTCGGCGTGTCGGGCTTGCTTCCCTTGAACAAGGGGATTGAACCAAGCGTCAACGGGAATAGGCAACTCCAGCAGACGTCGGAGATCGGGTTCACGAAGCGCCCTTGGCACTTCCCCTCCTGCGCCATCGCGGGCGAGGTGGGGCCAAGCACCAGCGCCAGGCTCACCAGGGCGGCCACCAGTGTGCGCGCCACTTTCACCACGGCTTCAGCTCCTCAATGCGGAGCTTGTCGCCTTCACGCTGGATGCGGGCTGGTGTCTGCTGCAGTTTGAAATGCGAGACAAGCAGCCCCTCTTGGTCGAAGTAGACTTTCACCCGCCTCGATCGCATCAACTCGAGTGGAGCGCCGTCGACCAGGACAATACGCGCCCGATGTTCTCCTACTCGCCGCATCTCCTCGATCGCCCAGTCAACCTGGCGTCGATCATCACCATCGACGAAGAGCATCACGCGGTCGAAACCGGGAAGCCGCTCCAGCGGATTTATCCGGTCCCCCTGCCGGGCGAAGAGCCGCCCGCGATGATCGGAATAATCCCTGTCCACTCGAATAGAGGGGTCGAACAACCAGCTTCTCGGCTCGGCCGTGTAGGGCAAGGGCGTCGGCTTGGGCCGCTCCACTCTTTCCCGCACCCGCCGCTCAAACTCCTGGTTCAGCGCGTCAATCCGCCCTTCCCTCTCCGCTGCCCTCAAGCGGTCGGCGATCACCGAAAGAATGTCGGTTTCCGAGATCTCAAAGGTGTGGCCGACGACGCCCAGGTCCCCCGCCTTTGCGGACGCCGGCGCCAGTCCGAGCACGAGCGCAAATGCAGCCGCGATGATGCCGCAACTCTTCATATGATCGCCTCCCCGACGCCGATCAGACGGCGTGCTTCGATGAACCCGATGACCGCATACCGGCTGTCGAGGCTGTCCTGGTGATCACCGGCTACATAGAGGTGGCCGGGGGGGATGACGCCCGTGGGGCCAGCTTCAACGGGCCGCCCTTGACGGTCGTGAGTCTTGACCCGCCCAACGTCTCGGCCGGCCACATAGACATGCTCGCCCCTTCGCTCGACCAAGTCGCCGGGAAGCCCGACAACCCGCTTCACGAAGGAGGCTCCGGCCGGATAGTACGGATTATTAGGAACAACGAACTCAACCAGGTCGCCACGCTTGGGAGACCGGTTCCGACGATCGACGATATAGCCCCAATCATCGAGGCTCTCCGTCTTGTTCAGACCCACGTGATAGCGGTTAAGGAGTTCCTCGCCGCCCTTGATCGCCAGCGCTGCGACCAGGACCCCGCAAGCCGCGAAGGCGCGGGTCCAGCGCCCTCCTCTATTCGCCGATCGCATCAAGCACCTCTGACACAATGGCCTCGAGCATCTCGGTTTCGAAGTGGGTCAAGGCGACGATATCTACGGTCAGGTCCTCGAGGAGGAATTGCGCAACCCGCCGGTAGCTCGAAATGCAGACGTCAGCCGTGATGCGCTTGCCGGCGCTCAACTTGACCGCAACGATTCTGGCGTCACCCGCCTCGTCCCTGTCGGGGGGCACCAACAGCCAGCGTTCGACCGGAGGCGGCATCGCATGGAACAGGATGAATCTGCGCTCAGACTCATCCAGGGTGCTCTTCTCAGACACTTAGCGGCCCGCCCCTGAAGCAACGACGGCAGAGCTCGTCGGTTGGACCTTTTGGGTTGGTCCCCTCCTCTCCACTGCCTGCCGCATCGCGTTCTTCACGGCGGTATTGACCTCTTCGGTCACGTCCGTGGCTGCGCCGGCGAGGACCGCCTCGCGAGCGATAAGGACGACATTCTGCCCTTCCGCAGCCCGCCGAAGCGTGTCCTGCATCACAGACAGAAACAGCTCCGTGCGCACCGAGACCTCTTCGGGCGGCAAGTCCGAGAGCGCCATCTCCGCCATATACTGCTGCGTCAGCTGGCGGACCCCGACCGTCATCACCTCCGGATTGGCCTTCAGGCGCGAGAGCTGGATCAGACACCAGCCATTCGATAGGGCAAGCAGCGCGATCGTGACGCCGACCAACTGACCCCTCGTCGGAGCCCAGGCCTTCACGCCCTCCACGAACGTTTGCACACGGTCGCGCTGCTTAGACGCCGGCGACCGAGGTTGGATTTCTTCGTTATTCTTATCCATTAGCCCTCGCGCCCTCCGCGCCTTGTTGAAGTCGCCATACCGACGCCGACGAGCACAGAGATCGTCAGCCAAACGGCCAGGCCTGGGAGCAGGACACGCAGTTGCCTGTCCGGCTCCGCCTCAGCGAAATGATTGAGAAAGCCGCCCCACATGACTGCGGCACGGGTCGGATCGAACCCGGCGAGACTGGCGAGCCCGACGATACAGAGGCCGAGGCCCGTCATGGCCGCCATGAATGTCAAGCCGACGACATCCATCGCCGCCGTTATGATCCACGGCGCCCTCATGCCGCGACCCTTCGCTCGGACACGGACTCGATGGCCTCCTCGAGGGACGTCCCGTTATTGACCATCGCCTGGATGCGCTCGAAGACGGCCGCCGTCGTCGAATAGAGCGTCACCGAATAGGGATCGAGGACCAGACGCGCCAGGAAACGCGCGTCAGGGCCAATGCAGAACATCTCTGAATATTCGCGGTCCCTGACCTTCAACGAGCGAAGCATCGCCATCGTTGGTTCGTCGACTTTAAGACGATCATCCTTACGCAACTGATCGAGCGACTCTTCCTTCACCCGAAGCATGATCATGTGATCAGAGTTGACGTAACAGGCTTTGGCGCCTGTGGTCCGATAGTAGTCTTCCAGGGACTGGGTACCCGTGATGAGCGCCCCGCCTTCCTTACGGCACCTGCGAGCGAACCCTTCAATGAAGGCCCCTGCCGCGCCGTTGGCCAGCAACTGCCAGGCCTCGTCGATGATCAGCACCTTCTTACGCGCCCGCCCTCCGACCCGCATCCTCTTGCGGACCAGGAAGAAGAGCGCCAGCACGATGACCGATCGCAGATCGGGCTTGGACTCCAGCGCCCCCATCTCGAAAACGGTCAGGGGGTTCTCAATGTCGAGGTTTGTCTGACCGTTGAAGATGCCGCCGTAGGTTCCGCCTTCGTCATAGGCAGCAAGAGAGCGGGCAAGACTTACGCCAAGCTCGCCGTGCGAATCCCGGAGCTCCTTAATGACCAGGGCGAAGTCGCCGAGTTGCCCATGGCGATCCCATATCGCCTTGACCGCCATCTCGACCACGCCGCGCTCCTCAGCGCTGCAGCCTTCATCCCCCCGCGCCGCTTGCTCGACCATGAGCCGGATCATGGAGAGGCCTTCGGCCAAATACTCGCCCGGCTTGTCGCCTGGGCTGTCCGTGATCTCGATCAGATTGAACGGGTTAAGGCACGGCTTCCGGTCCAAATCGAACTCGACAAAGCTACCGCCCAGGAGCCTTCCACTGTTCATGAAGGACTTGCCATCATCAATCACGAACACTTCCGCATCCGCGCCGCGGAAACTCGCCATCAGATCCTGCATCAGAACCGACTTGCCGGAGCCGGACTGACCGACGATGCAGGTGTTGTGGTTGCCCGCCGCGTTCGCGAAATTCGACCAGGTCATGACCTGCCCACGCCGTCCAACCAGGAGCATGTGAGGCGTGTCCATGCCCATGAACTCGCCCTGAAGGGGCGCGATCTTGGCGATCGCTGTCGTGGGCATCCGTCGGGTTTTACCCCGCTTCTTGAGGTCAGCCATCATTCCCCGCCCCAGCGTGAGCGGCAGGCTGGCGAGCAAGGTCGGGAGGTGCACGTCGTCCGCCCGCTCAAGCTCGAACTTGGTGTTACGAAAGACCGCGCGGAGATGGCGTTCCGCCCGGTCGGCTACGGCAGCTGGTGCGACTGACAGAACCGACATGCCGACATCGGCCAGCAAGGCCCCTTCGGACACCTGTTCCATGACCATGGCCCAGTCTTCTGCAGACTTGCGTGTGTCGGGAAACATCCGGTTCATCCGATTGCTCGCCGCCTGCTCGGTCCGCATCCGGCGCATTTCGCTCTCAGCCTTGGTGCGTTCGACCGAATGGGGCTGGAAACACAACGACATGATCGTCGGGCCGATCACCCGCAGCGAGTCGTTGAACATGTCTCCCAGCAGCCTGGACATGTGCCCCTGGGTGAAGTGTTCGGGGAAACGCGCCACGTTGAAGCCCCGCAGAAGAAACCGTTCCTCGCGGGCCTTTAGCTCCCGGTTCAACGCCACCGACTCTTCGGATTCGGTCGGCATCAGAAAGTCATCGCTCTCCGATCGGCTGCGTATCTCAATACGGTCGCGGTAGATGGTAAAACGGGTCTCGGAATCGACAATCTGCTGATTGAGCCATTGCTCTGGCTCATAGTCGTCGCCGCGTGAGCGGATGTTTGGGCTCGGATTCAACACCTCCCCAAGAAAGCGGATGAGTTCGCGGGGCTTGACGACTGTGCTTTCCACCTCCTGCATAGCCTTCAGGTCCGATTGGAACTTGCCTCGGGCCTCGACCAGCTGATCGACTGCCAGGGGGGCGTTCGCCGGCATCTCCATGGCGATGAAGATCCGGTAGTCTCGGAAGTAGAATGGATCTTTGGTCGACGCAGACTCCCAGGCGGCCCGCCTGAAGTGCTCCCTGCGACGCTCGGCCAGCTTCTTGAAGATCCCTCCGCGGGCCGCGCGTTCGGCGGCCCAGGTATCGACGACGCTGGCGATCTTGGGCGAACCGTATGAAATTATCTGCGCAATTGCGCCCGTGGGGACGCTCTGCGTGAACAGATCACCAAGCATCTTATTCGTCGTTTCGGAGGCCCCGATCATAGGGATGGCCTCGAGAATCCACCCCAGCGTACCATTCGACACGTAGAGGCCGTTTTGTTCATCCCAGCTGCGATACGGGAGCAGATCGCTCAGTCGCGGTGCATCAATCCGCTCCCGCGGCGAGTCCGGCGGGGGGGCTTCGGGCGCCAAAAGGCGCGACAGCCCGTCGAGCATCCGCAGACCCGTCATCTTGAGCGACGACCCGTCCATCGTCAGTTCCCCGCCGCACTACGGCCCACGCTGGCCAGCCGCGCAGAGGCCTCCGCAGTCGTCGGCGCCGGCATGTACCAACCGCCTCGCCGCATGACGGCCAGGACTTCAGAACGTTGATGCAGATCCCCTTGCGCATCGACCCAAGGAGCAACGACGACACGCAGGACCTGATCGCCCTCGCGACGAACGGCCTGGCCGGACGAGAACACGAAGGGCTCCGGCGCCCACCATCGAACGGGCCCGGCGCTCTCAATGCCGGGACTGGCGGACGAGTCGGCGCTCCCGGCGCTGACAGCGCGGTCGATGACTGAGATCGGCGCACAACTTACACCGGGCTCGCCCGAACACGCCCACGAGCCTTTTGTGTTTGTGCCTCCGCACGCGGCGACGCCAAGAGCGAGCGAAGCGCTCAGAAGGGCGACCGCTCTCACGAGCGGCCTCCCAGGAAGGCTCGCAGCTGGTCCTGCGGCATCCAACCTTCGTTCGAGGTTCCGTCGGCGCGGACAATCACCGGCGTCCCGCCAAATCCCGCCTGATGGAAGAAGTCCGTATTCTTCCGCACCGCCTCTTCCGCCGCCGTGCAGTCGCCCGTGACTTTGACCTCACCGCCCTTGTGGATCGCTGTTACGGCTGCGGCCCTGTCATTAGAACAGAGTGCAAGCTTTGCCTTCTCAAGGCTGTCGCCCGACAGAATCGCCACCGGGTATTCCGTGACCTCGATGTCGCTCACTCGGGCCAGGTCATCAGCCAATCGCTGGCAGTAGCCGCAGTTCAGATCCGTGAAGACGACCATTTTAGTCGCCGCGCCTGGATTATGGACAATGGCGTTCGATGCGGGCGAAGGAAGCCCTGACAGGCTCACCTTCTGTCCAGCTGGCGCCTGCCCTACGGGCGCCGCCGTGCCCGTCTCTTGTGGAACGGACGCCGCTGGTCCGCTGATCCGAGCGGCGCCGGCGTTCATGGCCGCAAGGTCGCGGAGCCGCTGGTCGGTCACGTCCTTCTTGGTCTCGAGGTCCAACACGGAGCCCACCAGGGCGAAACGGCCATCTCGCGAGGCGTAGAAGACGTTTTTGCCCCCGCCGGCGATCACTTCGCACAGCCCGGCCGGGCCGGCGCTGCAATCGACGGCCATTATGTCGGCTTGGGGAAAAGCTTTCTCGAGCTTGCCCTTCACGCCCAGGCCGCTGAAGGCGAAGGCGGCGGCCGTAGTTCCGAGGACCAGGACCAGGCCGGCGCCTCCGGCGATCGTCAGCGTCTTCTTAGTGGGCTTGATTCCACGCAGTTTCATGATGCTTCCCCGCAGACGGGGCTCCTGATGATGATGGTGCGATTACCGGCGCCGGTTGGGCGCCTGTCGGTTGATCTGGAAGCCGGTCAGCAGGACGAGCTCGACCTCGATGCCCGTCGGCATTTCGATCACCGGCTGGTACTGTTCGGCCCGCTTGACGAAATAGTCCGCGAGCGTCGATGCGGCGTTCGCCACGCCAGCGCCCGCGGCCCCGGCGGCGACCTGCCCACCTTCCAAGGGCGGGGCAGCCAACATCCCGCCCTCGCTGACGCCAATGTTGCGGTTGAGAGAGTCCGTGTACTGGGACAGGCTGTTGCCCAGGCCCTGGAGCGTTCCGGCGACCAAGGCGCGGCTCATGAGACCGCCTTCGCGCGAAATGACGTTGCCGCGCACCCCGGCCTTGCCCTTGTGCGAGGCATAACCTTCCACGGTTGCGACCGAAAAGCGGCCTTCGCCCGCCGGGCAGGTTATGCGCTGAAGCCGGATATAGACCTTCTCAGACGACAACTCGCCGTAGGCCGCGCCGTTGACGAGACAGCCGCTCAGATCAGTGGTCTGATGACGACCATTCGCTCCCACGTGGACGGCCGGCCCCGTGAGCCGGAAAAGAACCGGCTTAGGATCTGAATTGGTGGTCACGCCAGTGGCCGCGTCCACGCCAACCAAGACGCGGGCCGTCACATAGGCGTTGGGCGGGACAAAGTTCGCGGAATCGTACACCTGGGCCGCCGCGCTCATGTAGCTGGCCCCCTGCCCTGCCCCTTGACGGCCCCCGGCACTATCTTGTCCATCAGAACCGCTGACGCGAGGACCGGCCGGCGCAGCCCCTGCCGCTGATCCGCCCATTCGGACGGTGCTGAGACTGCGTCGAGGGCGAGGCTCTTCGCCTGCCACAGTTGGCCGCGCGCCCGCGCTCACCGCAGGGTCCATCGGTGCAACCGCCCCAACTGAGCCGCTGGGTCCCGCCACCGGAGACGCCGTCACTCCCGCGCTCTGATTTGACACAGCCGCGCGCTCCATCACTGAGATGGTCTGAAGCGCATTTTCACGCTCCTGCTCGAGCTGCGTCTTTAGGGCTTGGTTTTCGGCGGATAGCGACGTGCCCTGGGCGTTCAGGGCAGAAATGTCCTGCTCCAGTTGCTGAACCTTAACGTAGTATTCCTCAGCAGCGGCCTCGCCTCGCTTGGGTCCGCCGCCAGCCGCAACTCGCGCAGTCGTAAGGATTTTTGCATCCGCCTCGCCCCTGTCCACGCCCGGCTCCGGCCGAGCGTAGGTTTGCCACAGCACTAGCCCGACCAGGATCACCACTATGCCGATAAGGACGGCGCCGACGATCCGCTTGCGGCTTCGCGCCTTAGCATTCGGGTCGCCGGCCGCACCGTCGGCCGGATCAAGGGCTTCCGGCAGTTCAGAATCCACCTGGACTGACATCAGCGGCTCTCCTCAACGAGGAACACGCGCGCAGAGGCCCCCGGCAGAAGTTCGTCTCTGTCCGCCGCTGCAGCGACTACTCCGGCTACCAGGAATGGATCGACCAACACCGGCGTGGCCTCTGCGGAGCTATTCAGGAGGTTGAGTTCTTGCCCCCGGTAGCCCGCCGCCTCACAGGTACGCACCAGTCGGACCGAATAGGGGCCCATCTCCCTGGACTGACCCTGACGGCTGTAGCAACGGATGCCCTCGGGCGCGTCGCCGCGGAACATCACGCGCACTATCGCCGTGACAGTCTCCAAATAGTCGCTGCGTTTTTCGCTCCGATCGACCGTGGGTCCGGCCGTTGAAGGCTCGCCCCCCGCGACCAGCACGGTCTGGCCTGGCACCGCTGCGACGTTCAAGTTGCCCTGTACGGTGCGGCCGCTTGCAGTCACCAGAAATAGGCTGAAGGTTCGCCCGAGCGCTGGCCCGTCGAAACCCACATAGACATCGCCAGTCGCCTCCTCTGCCTCGACCAGCATTTGCGGACCTTCTGGATCCTGAATCGTGCGCACTGAAACAATGCGATCTCCGACGATGGACAAGCGAGAAAGTTGCTCAGCCGAGACCGTCGCCTCAAAGCTACCATTCTGGATTCTTGCCGGACCGCCAGAAGGAGCCGCGGCGGGCTGGACGGCTCCGACAGGAGCAAAGGGATCTTCCTGGGCATGCGCCGTGAGACCACAACCCAACACGGACAACACGGCCAACGCCGCCCCCGTAAACCGCATCATTCTATGACTCCGCTTCATCCAGGGGGCGGACATTCGCGCCCTTCTCGTTGTCTTTCTCGAGCGGCACGAAGCTCGACAGGAGAACCAGGGCCCCATGACGTTCAAAGGTGACGCCGTAGGTCTTGATCTCGCTCTTCACCACTTCACGGGAGTTGAGCGTATCGACCCGGCCTCGCACCTCGACGTAAAGCTCGTGCGGCGCGACGTAGAAGCTCTGTGGAAAGAACACTTGCGACGTGCGGCTCTCCTGCCGCTCAAGTCGATCGGCGATTAATGCCTGCCGTATTTCTTGATACGTCGCCGGCGCCGCAATCCGTTCGATCTGGCGCTCAAAATAGCGTTCCGTCTCCGGACTGCGGTTCAAGAAGGCGAAAGCCGCATCCCTGGCGAGACGCTCGAGGTAATCACGACTAATGGCCCCCCCCGAGATCGTCAGATCGCTCGTGAGGGTCGGCACCAAGATCGTTTGCCGGGCAGTCGCTAGGCCTACCGCCATCCCGGCGTTCGCAACCAAGCTAACCCCCAGGAGGCCGACAAATATCGCGTTGCGCCGCCCCGTCGCACGGGCATTGGCGTGGACAGTCTCGACCTTCATCCTGCCAGGTCTCGCAGGTCTGATCCGGGCGTGTCTTTGAACTGAAACAGTCGCGCGGGAAGGAGCCAGTAGGCCCGGTCATAGATCCTGGACAGAGAGGTCCCCTGCTTAACCTTCCGAATGGCCCAAACAGCAACCCCTGCCGCTATGAGGCCTAGAATGATGGCATTGAAGAAGATGCTGATCGCCACCGGCACCACGGCGAACACCAGTTCATCCGACGTGAAGAAAACGTACCGCGTCGGCACGTCTAAGTGCTGCGGAATATAACTGTCTTTGTAATCCACGTGTTGACCGCCTTTATTGGTGGAAGTAGCGCAGCGATGAGGATCAACAAATCACGGACCCGACAGGGGACAAGGCCCCCCTGATCTTCAGGGAGACCCCTCTCCCCTGCTGAAATCGACCCGCGCTGGCGCTCCTCATCGCTACGTCGGCTTAGAAAACCCCGGTGTAGAAGGTTTGCATGATGTTCGGACCGATCCCGCAAGCCAGACCGACCGCAACAGCAGAGCCGAAGAACGTCCAGTTGAAGCGAGTAACTGCGTTGACGACTGCTGAAATCAGCGAGACGCCAGCGATCGTCTTACCGCCTGTGCCAGACAGGAAGTTGGTGACGAAGCTATCCGCTTGAGCGAACGTCTGATCAGTGCCAGCCAGAGCAACGCTCGAAACCAGCACCACGAGGGCCGTGCAGAGGAGTAGGATATAAGCCGCCGTAGGCAACTCATTGTTCCAGCTCATCGCCGGCCGCCGCTTTAAGACTTGAGCAACCATTAGGCAGCCCCCTTTTTCAATGTTCGTTAAGAACGCAAGGACGGGAACTAACCCCGCCCTGCCCTGTTCTCTTGGTTCGCACCACTAGAGCAGAGAGTGCGGCTGTATCCTCGTGCTTTTGACCTGTCAAAAGTGGTGCGTTATTGCTCCGCCTCGGTGCTTTTATTTCCCCGCATGGCGCATTTGCGCGCCATGGCGGCGCATTTTCGCGCCGCGCCCCCCTTGGCGAACGGCGCAAATTCGGTCTTATTCCCCTCCCACGGGGGAAAGATTCCCGTTCTGGACGAACGCGCTCTTCCAAGGCGTCAAGTGTCGCCAGTGGAGGGACCAGGATGGGGGAAGTTTTATATGGACGTCGTTCGGATCAGCCTTCCCGCCGATCCTCGCCTTGTCGCGCTGATTGACGGCGCCTTGCAGATCCTCAATGCCCGAGGACCTACGACCCCTTCGCGGAATGCGTTGGCGTCAGCTGCACTGACTTTTCTCAAACAACGGACGGCGGCGGACGCTATTCCTGCAATAAAACGCTTCCCGCCCGAAAGAACGGGTCCATCCTTTGACGTTGAAATCTCCGCGGATGACGCCCGACTGGCCGAAGCCCTATTTCATCATTTGAGCTTGTCCATGCCGCGCGGGACGCCTGTCATTGATTGGGATCCTCCGCACGTCCTAACGGCCGCCCTGGTCCTATACTGCGAACATATCCTGGCCGGGCCACACCTCCGACTTGTGTAAATTTGGGACAGTCCGCGCTAAATTGCGCCATTGCACGGCAGATCACGCGCGCAGGGTGTCAAATGGCGCTTTTTTTCGCCATTCGGGACTAGCCAAGCGTCACCAAATATCCGACTCTTAATCGTCGCCTGTGAGGCGATCGCGCGCCACCTGGGCGCTTGTCGCCGGCTGAGGACGTCGAGGGGACCCAGCGCCCCCGACAAACTCTCCTGGGGGAAGGTGAAGGGTTCGCGTGTGTATTTAGTAACGCAGGGGGACTGCTATGCCTTGGTCACAGCGCCAAAGCAGTGAGGAAAGCTTCATCCGGCGCCTGGCTTATTATGTCCATTGGCGTTCAAGCCAGATCGGCAAAAACAAAGCGGCGGAAGTTATGGGTGTTCACCGCAAGACGCTGCGGCGCTACGCCAACTACAACTATGACCCCGCCGAGGCCTCCTCCATCCCCTCGCACGACTGGGTGACCATCATACGGCTATCCGAGTATTGCGGGGACAATCTATCAACCCTTGTGTTCGCTATCCAAAACACCCCTGATTTCTATGCTTTCAGCCAGCTTGTGACCAATGCGAGGGTCGTGGCTGAAATGGACAAGGAAGCCGTGTCGGGACTGGTTGAGGCGCTGACAAAAGCCAACAACCAGCCGAAGCCGCTCGGTCTGCGTATCGCCTGATTTTCGCGAACAATGAGGATGGGGCCGCGCCAAGTCGCGGCCCTTTTTTTTTGGGCGGATATCTCAAAATC
>OBMK010000818.1_pt1 | contig 28906 bp, 42 predicted proteins | sample 1539081 | NCBI WGS metagenome assembly OBMK01 (sample SAMEA3355528, study PRJEB22509) | marine metagenome | biome: marine; feature: river plume; material: water | place: USA | collected 2010-08-07 | depth 0.5 m | reverse complement strand
GTTGATGGCGCCCCGTAAAAAGGGCGTCTTTTTTTTGCGTAAATTGGCAAAATGGTTACGCAGTTAGATACTAACCAGAAAGGTTGTTATACTGAATACCTTTTTGCTATTAAATGTATGGAACTTGGCTACAATGTAAGTAAGCCAATGCTAGACGCTAGTAGGTACGACTTAATAGTAGACAACCTAAAAGAATTACTACGCGTCCAGGTAAAATACAGAACCCTAAAAGATGATGGCGGAAAAAACCCGTCTATAACTATAAGCACTAGCCAATACAACATATATAAATCAAGCGATATAGATATTATAGCTATTTATATAGTTGACTACGAAAGCTGGCTAGTTTACAGATTTGATAATAAACAGTCATTTAGATTAAATGAAAAAGTTTTAAAAAAATTAAATAACTTTGACGCGTTAAGTTTTCATAGTTAACGGTTAGATTTAGACGAGAAAGGGGCCTGGTTTTGCTAGGCCCTTTTTTTTTATCTTTACACAAAATAAAACCTATGGAATTATTAATGGTTAAGTCCGTACTAAACGGCAATAAACTACAGAAAAAAGGCGACATAGTAGAGTTGGATAAAACTACTGCTAGTAAATACCTGGCTGTAGGTTTAGCTGTTGAGTTGCCGCCAGTTGTGGAGGTCAAAGAGGTTAAAGCCGAAATAGAAACAAAAGAACATAAGGCGCCTAGAAAACGCGCAACTAAAAAAGGGTAGCTATGCGACAAATTAAAATCAACAGCGTAACTGGCAGCGAACTGGTTACAGTAGCCGAGGCCAAACTATTTACACGTATTGATACAAGCGCAGACGATACGCTTATAGATGATATGATTACCCAGGCTAGGGTATTTATTGAAAACTACATAAGCCGCGACGTAGTGGCTAAAAACCGTACATACTACGTAGACTATACTAACGGTCTTTTTGATTTACCTTTTGCGCCTATTGCGTCTGTTTCTAGCGTAACTGTAGAGGGTGAAGCTGCTACCTACGATATTTTAGGACTTGACGATTACAGTATAGAACTACATGGAGGCCCAAGCAAACACGTTAAGGTGACTTACGTAACAGCTGGCATAAACGATAGCAGCATTAAACAAGCTATTTTACAGCTTGTGTCTACGCTATACGACAACCGTGCAGACTATGTAACTGGTACTATTGTTTCTGACGTGCCTAGTAATGTTAAAAGCCTACTAGCTGGGTATAAAACTATGTTTATATAATTATGCAGTCTGGTAAAATAAAGGATAGGATTATAGTAAAGGCATACACCAGAGTCCAGGACAACTACGGTGGCTGGGTAAATACATTGGCTACCACTGCCACCTACTGGTGTGAATTAAAAGAATTAGGCGGCGTTGTAGAGGATAATTTTGGCAAAAGGTCACACTATAACGAAATTGAAATAACGCTGCGTAAACATACTGCTGACCTTATTAGCGTTGATTCTGTTTTTGAGTTGGAAAGTAACGCCACCCAGTATAGAGTAAATAACAAATACGACAGCGATATACGGCACTACACAACCATTAAAGCTACGAGGGTTAACTAATGAGGGTAGAAAGTAAAATAGACCAAAAAGGGCTTAATGAGTTGTTAGCTAAAATTGAGGCGCTTAAAAAATACAGCGTTAACGGCGTTAGTAATGAACTAGGGACTATAGCACTACAAAGCGCCCGACGCGCTAAACGTGCGGCGCCAAAAGATAATGGAGATTTACGAAAAGGAATAAGAGGCGAGAAACAAGGTAAACAAGCCGCAGTAATGTCAGCAGCTGCGTACAGCCCATACGTGGAGTTTGGAACTGGTAGAATGGTAACGCTTACAGATATGCAGCAGCTTGGTATTCCAGATTCATACGCAGCGCAATTTAAAGGCAAAGGAATACGCGAGGTTAACCTACCAGCTAGACCGTTCTTTTTTAACAGCATACGCATAGAGTTACAAAAAGGCCTTGTACGTATTAAAGACAAACTAGATAAAATAACGAAATAATGCTAGAAGCGATACACTATTTACGTAAAGGGATATTAGCTAAACTATCTGGCGCTGTAACCTGGAAGGGTCAGCCAGTACAAGCGTACAACCGTGTACCTAGCAACGCTGGTTACCCGTACATTATTGTTTACAGTGTAGCTACCAATGAAATAGACCAGAACCAGTCAGCTTTACATATTGAATGTATTACCAGGATTGAGGTGGTAGACCGTGCAATTAGCGACGATGGCGGACAGCTAGGCGTTAATAGCATTATGAACCAGATACTGCAATTACTACGCACTAGGTCTATTGGCTACGTAGATTTAACGGCAGATGGTTTTAACGTCTACACAAGCGTTAGCGAAGGCGTAACATATTTACAAGACGACACAGCAGACCATACGTACTACCGTGCTATTTTAGAATTGTCCAACAGAATACAACCCGTTTAACCCATGGCAGCAAAACAAAAACAAACGCAAGCTGTAAAGCTAGAAAAGCCTAAAGTAACTAGGCCAGGTGTACACGCAAAAACAAAAACTGCCGTAGGCAAACAAAGCAAAAATTATAAAAAACCATATAAAGGCCAAGGCCGTTAAAGACCAAAGCGATGACTACACAAGACCTAAAACTTTACGCATTTAATACTATGGCTATGGTTTTAAACTTTAGCGAAATAGATATTATTCTAAAAATTATAGTATCATTAAGTGTAATAGGATACACGCTACACAAATGGTTTTTAATGATTGACAGACATAATAAAGATGCTAAAAAGTAAATGGGTGAAAATCTACCAAAACTAAACGACGATTCTGGTATAAGCATTAACATAAAATGGCTTATACAGATTGTTATTTTAGTAGGTGGCGCCGTTTTATTGTATTCTAAAATAGAGGCTAGACTGTCTGATTTAGAAAACGAAACTAAAGCATTAAGGTTTAACCAGAATACCTATGTATTTCCAGACATACGAACCCTGGAAGGTGAAATACTAGAGTACAAGCTATATAGGGAACGTATTTTAAAAGATATAGAACAATTAAAAAAAGAGAAATGAAAAACTTTTTAGACGGCGCCACTACAACTGTGTTAGGCTTTATGCTTTTAATAGGCAACTTTTACTACCTACTAGAAAAGGACGGCGACGCCATTACTTTTTTTGGTTTACTAGGCGTTTCTTTAGCCTTATTCCTGGCGCCAGACACATTAATAGATGGAATTAAAGCGTTGATAAACAAAAACAAAAACAAACAGTTATGAAAGCAGTAATTACACGCATAAAAGCCGAGGACAAACAGACTACTGGGGAACTAAAGCTATACAATGACGACGACAAGAAAATACTAACCGTAAAGACGCTAGAATTAGCTTGGTTAAATAACCAAAAAGGTAAAAGCTGTATTCCAGTTGGTAATTACAATGTAATTACACGTAAGTCCGCAAAATACGGTAGCCATTTCCATATACTAGACGTTCCAGGACGTGACTATATTTTGATTCACGGCGGTAATTTCCATTACCAGATAAAAGGCTGCGTATTAGTAGGCGACAAATTAGCTGATATTAACGGCGATGGTTACCAGGACGTAACAAATAGTGTAGCTACACTAAAAAAGTTGCTAAAACTAGCGCCAAACGGCTTTACATTGACCGTGGAAAACAAAAAACAAGCGCCTAAAGATGCTGAATAAGCTGCTAGTTTTATTTATAGCCGTGATAGTCACAAGCTGCGCGGCTAAAAAGTCTACTATCCAGGTAAAAGAGGTGGTAAAAATAGACACGTTGGTAATAACAAAAGACCGTATCATACAAAAAGCCGTACACGACACATTGGTAATAGACAACCCTTGCGATTCTTTAGGCATTTTAAAGCCATTTAAGCAGCGTTTAGTAACTGCGCAAGGTAATGTAACCATACAAACAAAAGGCAACGCCATAGAGGCTGTAATAAACCTAGACAGCATACACAGCGTATGGGAAAAAGAATACAAGTCTAGCGCCATGGCAACCACCGAAAACAAAAGCGTAGAAATAATACGCTACAAGCTGCCTACCTGGGCTATAATTTATATGGTTGCGGTTAGTGCGCTGTTGTTGTTAGTGTCCAGGTTTAAAGCATAGCTAGAAAAAATTAGGCGCTAGTTTTAGTATCTTTGCTAAAACTATAATAGTACCTTATGGCTGCACTTACTGGCTTATTTATAGCTGATTCATACAAAGCACTTTTAAAAACTGTTGACAACGATGTACTAGGGGCTGCCGCTAAAGAAATAGTAGACGGCTACGGTAATGTTTCTGGTGTATTATTTGACACGTCTGGGAACGTAACTATAAACGGTAATTTTAGGGCGCTTGACGCAATACTAGACAGTAGTGGTAGCGCTGGAACAGCTGGCCAGGTATTAACTACAACTGGAAGCACAACGCAATGGCAGTCTTTGTCTAGTGTTTCTGGGGTTACTGGTTCTGGAACTGCTGGCTATTTGCCTTTGTGGTCTACCAATTCAGCGCTAACTAATTCTATAGCACTACAGTCTGGTAGCACAATAACCATAAGCGGAACACTTACAGCTACAACTAAAATAAACACGCCTACGCTACAGTTAACTGGTGGAGTTGGCGCGCAAGGTACGTTTACCTGGAACGCTGACGAGGAAACGGTAGATTTAGTACAGAACGGCGCTACATTACAGTTAGGTCAGGAGGTTCAAATACACTGTAAAAACCAAACTGGTGCGTTAATACCAGATGGCACGCCAGTATATGCAGTTGGAACATTAGGGGCTAGTGGGCGTATATTAATTGCGCCAATGATTGCTAACGGTTCTATAGATGCTAAATACTTTTTAGGCATAACCACAGAAGACATAGCTAATGGCGATGATGGCAAGGTAACTACGTTTGGTAAGATTAGAGGGTTAAATACAGCCGCATACACAGAAGGCCAAACCTTGTGGGTTAGTAGCACTGTAGCTGGTGCATTTCAAACTACAAGACCATTAGCGCCTAACCTAGACCTAGAGGTGGCTATTGTGATAAATAGCCACGCTAACAACGGAACTATATTCGTTAGGGCTAATAACGGACACTACTTAGGTACTGCCCACGATGTAAACATTTCAAGTGTTGCAGAAAACGACTTGTTGGTTTACAAGACCAACAGATGGGTAAACACCAAAAGCATTGGTGATTTATCTGCTGCAAACGTAACATTAAGCGGTTACTTAAGAGGCCCAGAGGTCTTTGTAATTGACCCAGCGGCACACGGAAACAACGAAGGTTTAGTACAGATTTTAGGCGACTTACGTGTAGATGGTATAACCACCACAATTAATTCAACTACGATAAGCGTAAGCGATAAGAATATAACGCTTGCTAAAGATGCAGTAACTGCTGGCGATGCAAATGGGGCTGGTATTACAATAGCTGGTGCAAACGCAACGCTGACTTATGAATCTGTTGCAGATAGATTTGTTTTTAACAAAAACATAGAGGTTGAAAATTCAAACCCAACACTTTCGCTTTATTATAGCGGTGCGGTAAACAATGAAAATTCGGGTAGGATTCATTTTGTTGAAAGTCCTACTTCAGTGGCGCATTTTGAAATTCAATACAATGGTGCAACCAACACTTTAAACTTCAATTCTCCAATTGATGGAACTACTGGTTTATTTACAATAAACAGAAGCGGAAATGCCACTGCAAGCGGAACCATTACTGCCTCAACTTTTGTTGGTGATTTGACTGGAAACGCAGACACAGCAGACGCACTTTCAACTGCTGTAAACATAGCTTTAACTGGTAGCGTATTGGGTAACGCTGATTTTGATGGTAGCGGTGATATTATAATTACTACCACAACAAACCATAACCACGATGATATATACTACACCGAAACAGAAAGCGATAACCGCTTTGTAAATGTTTCTGGTGATACAATGACTGGTGATTTAGCAATTTCAAACGCACAGCCTAAATTAAGATTAAAGGAAACAGATACAGCTAATTTAGATAAAGAAATTTCACTTATTGGTGGTGCTATTTACATAAAGAACCTAAACGATGACAATACTGCCACAAACAATATGATTGTCATTGACAACAGCGGAAACTTCACAGCGAGTGGAACACTTACTGCTGTTGGATACAATAAAACAAATTGGGACGCTGCGTACAACGATAAAATAAACAGCGGTTATTTTGATTCAAATACTGGTGATTTAGTTTTAACGCAACAAGACAATGACACGCTTACCATTAATTTTGATGACCGATATGTAATTGCAAATACGCAAAAGTTTAACACAAACACTTATGGAGTTGATAGTGGTGCTGGAACACAAAGATACAAGCTGCTTACAACAAGCGGTCAAACAGACCAGTTTTTCCATATTACAATAAATAGGGCTTATGATTACGGTGACAACGACCAAACGAAACAACAGATAATTTACCAGCGCAGACTAACAAATAAGAATTTAAGATGGCGATTAGATGGTGATTTAACTGCAACGTCACAAGTTTTTATTGAAATATACGCTAAAGCAAATGGCGATGATGAGGTTTGGCTTGTTTGTGCTGATTACGCAAGGCCACAAGTTTACGTTGAACACGATGGATTCTTTTGGAATGGATTAACAAATGCAGATACGCCAACTGGAACGCTAATAAAGACAACAGAACTAACTGCGTCAAACAAACCTAACTGGGACGAACAAGTTGGGCTTGTAAAGACAACTGAACTTTATAGCGATACCACATATTTAAGAGGTTCAGCTTTTGTGCTTGCGCCAAATGGTTCAAGCTACGATACGCTTGTTTATAGAGATGGAACAAACCCACACGTTTTGTATGCTGGTGGTGGTACTTCTACGCAATGGAACACAGCGTATGGCTGGGGTGACCACGCTGGGTTGTACGCACCAATTTCGCACACGCACCCTTACTTGCCTTTGGCTGGTGGAACTATGTCTGGAAACATAAATTGGGGTGCTACAAACCAAGGTCTTACTTGGGCAATGAACACCGATGGTGCATACATTAAGTTTTTTAATACTGGTGATAGCGATACTGATTCACGTTTAGAATACGGAACGTCAGACAACGGTAACGAGTACCATAGGTTTATGATTTCCGGTACTGAACGTATGAAAATTACAGCTACTGGAATTACTGCTACTGGTTACAACAAGTCAAACTGGGACACAGCATATAGCTACAGCCAAGTAGGGCATTTGCCTTTGGCTGGCGGAACACTTACTGGAGATTTAAAAGTTGGTGGAAAAATTGGTGTTGGAGTTACGCCAAGTGATTGGAGTTTAAGTGGCTTGTCTGCTATGCAAATTAAAAACGCTGGTTTTTATGGTTATAGCACAAACGAATATGGTTTAACTGGAAACGTATATTATAATGGAGGTTGGAAATATATAGCTAACGGAACTGCACAGCTTTATATTGGTGTAAATGGTTCGCATATATGGTACACTTATGCAAGTGGAACGGCTGATGCTGCTGCCCAGCCAGTGCAAACTATGCAGTTAAATACTGCTGGAAACTTAACTGTTACTGGAACTTTGTCTGCAACTGGAGGCAATTCTACAAACTGGAATACAGCGTATGGTTGGGGCAACCACGCTGGCTTGTATTTACCTATTGGTGGTAAAGCTGCTGATTCTGAATTGTTAGATGGTATTGATTCGTCAAGAGTTGTTTATGGTTCTGGTGCTAATAAAAGCACTGCGTTTGATAACGGAAATATAAACACAGCAATGGCTAGTGGTTTTTATGATGGTTATAATATGGTAGGCGCACCAACTGCGTCAACATACTACCATTTAATTCACGCAAGGCATAACAACACAGCTAATAACTTTGCAATGCAATTAGCTGGTGCATTTTATTCTGACACGCTTTATTATAGACAAATAACAAATAATGTAGCGAGTGCGTGGAGAACAATTATCCACAGCGGTAACATTGGTAGTCAGTCTGTAAATTATGCTGCTGGTGCTGGAAACGCAAGCACGCTTGATACGCTTGATTCAAGTCAGTTTTTGCGCAGTGACGTAAGCGACACAATGACTGGGTCGCTTACTGTTAATGGTTCTGGTGTAGGTATTACTGCTACTTCAAGCCAAAATACTGGGTTAATTGTAGATGGCGGAACCAACAGTGGTATTATTTCAGAGTTTAAGTTTGGCACTACAAAAGCGGTTATTAATACAAGTGGTGGTGGTTATTTCTTGGGAAATGTTGGAATAGGCACTACTGCGCCTTCTGAAAAGTTGTCAGTTATAGGCCCAGATTCTTCCACCTATACTATATCTTGGCAAAATGCAAATAGAATGAAAGGGAATCTTTATTCTGATACTGGAGGAATAGCCATACAGTCTGGTGCTAGTTTTAATGATTCTGCTTTTTATATGATTCCTAATACATCTTTAGATTTTAGACTAAATGGTTCTACTAGAATGTATGTTGATTCATCTGGCAGCGTCGGCATAGGTACTACTTCGCCAAGCAGTAAACTTCACGTTGCTGGAGATATAAGGTCTGAAGGCCCAGATGGCGGTATGGTTATGCGTAACTGGCAAGCTGGTGCAACCTATGGAATGATAGGAACAGCTAATATGTCAAGCCAAGAGTATGCTTTATTAACTAACGGAACGGACACTCTTATTGGTGGTGGTGCTAATGGTTGGACTTATATAAGAAGCGGAAATAATGATTCCAATCCACAATTAGTAATAAACGGGACTAATTCTTATTTTGATGGAGGCAATTTAGGTGTTGGTGTTTCTTTGCCACAACAAAAACTGCACATAAGAAATGGTACACTTTTGCTTGATTCAGACCCAGGGTATAGCCCAGGTATATGGATGCCAGACTTAAATGGAAACCCAAGTTTAAGAATAGTTACTGACCAAATTGACGCAAGTTATACTAGTATTATTAATGCTTGGGGTGCGCCAAATAGCGGTGTTACGTTAGGTACAACAAGAAATGATGGTGTTGCTTTTCAAGTTAGAAGCGGTGTGACTGTTACAAGTGGATTTGCAACGGATAGTGGAAGCACAAGATTTATAGTAAATGGCGATGGAAACGTTGGTGTAGGACTGACAAACCCAAGCGAAAAACTAACAGTAAATGGAAACATTGATTTTCCATTTTCAACGTCTGGTGTTGCTTATTTTGGAATACAGCCTTCCCCAAACAATCCTTATGCTTCAAATGCAAAAGAGCTCGTAATTAGAGGCGCTAACGCATACACTGCTGGAACACCAACACAAGCGCAAGCTGGTGGAGATGTTTATATAAAAGGTGGCTATGCTGCTGCTAACATTGGGTTAGGTGTTTATGCTGGTGATGTAAGTATTGAAGGAGGTGAGGTGTATGGCGGTAGCACTACTGGGGCTGGTAATGTAATAATTAAAACAGCTGGACAACAAAGATTAAAAGTAAACAATTTAGGAAATGTTGGTATAGGAACAGAACCTTCTTCATTTAAACTTGACGTAAATGGCGCAATTCAAGGTCTTGGAATTTCAAGTAATTCAGTTTCTAAATCATACACTTGGCGATTAAACAACACTGGAAACAGCGGTAATATATGGCGCAGAATATGCCGATTTGATAGCCAACAAAGCGGAAGGATAAAGATTGAAATGACTGGGCAAACTGGATACGGAAGCAATACAGCTTTTGGTTCAGTTGTTACAATTATAGGCCAGATAAACAACGGAAACAACTTGCAAGGTTCGTGGTGGGTTGAAGGTTACGAAGCTGCTGTACAAGCTGTTCAATTTGAACTAATTGCTGCCTCGCAATACTACATAAATGTATTGGTTGGTTCTTATGCTGAATACGCTATAACAGCAACTATTTCAGTTGGAACGCTTACTCTTTCAGATACAACTGTAAGTGGTTCATCAAACGTAGCAAGACGCAGATGGTTTAGGTCTGAAACAAGCTTTTTAGATTACAACGTTGGTATAGGCACGACTTCACCATCAGAAAAACTTGACATACAAGACGGAAGATTAAGGTTTACCAATACAGCAAGTGGTAGAAATTCTACCATTGGTATGGACGATAATTATAATTTTTACATTAAAAACACTCCATTAGGGAACCTATACATTGGTAATGGCACAACAACATTTGTAAATGGAACTTTGCAAGCAACTGGCGTTATACGTTCGCAAAATGATGTTATAGCCTACTATTCGTCTGACAAGCATTTAAAGGATAATATAACGCCAATAACAAATGCGATTGACAAAGTGAAAGCTATTGGAGGTTATGAATTTGATTGGAACGACAAACAAGAGGTTTACGAAGGTCACGATGTAGGTGTGATAGCGCAAGAAATTGAGGCTGTAATGCCAGAGGTTGTGACCACAAGAGAAAATGGCTACAAAGCGGTCAAATACGAAAAGATTGTGCCGCTTTTGATTGAGGCAATTAAAGAACAACAAAAACAAATTGACGAACTTAAATCACTTTTAGATGTCCGTACCAAGTAGCGGTGAAATTTCACTATCAAGAATATATAGAGAAATACATTTCTGTGAATACATTGGAACAAACAATGTAGGTGGTTACTATTCTAATGGCGCAATACCAGGTAACATTAGCTTATCTGGTTTAGATTCTGATTCGTCTGTAAGGGCTGGTGCTGCCAACACTGGTGACAGCACAGCACCTTACGCAATATCGGAATGGCAAGGTTACAACGACTGGGTTCCAAATACAATTTATTTTAGGGTTGAGTTAAACGCAGCTGGAACTGCCACATATACGGTTCAATTTCAAACACAAAAAGGTGGTAGAACAGCAACCGTTAGCAATTCAGACCCAATTAAAGAAGGTACTGCGCTGCTTGGAACTGATGACTATGTGAACGTGATTGTAAACAGAACTTTGCCAGACAATACGGTAGATGATTATACAGACATAACTTGGTTTAGTAGAGTTGACCCTTGCGACAGCGGAACACAAACACAAGACCAAGTTGAAACATTTACATTAGGGCAGTCTGTTGTAAATAGAAGCTACAATTACGATTTAATAGAAGAAGCTGCTTACTTTAGAGTAGTGATAAATGAAGGCTAATAACTTAAATAAATAAAAAATGAACAATTACACTTGGAAAATTAATGCGGTAGATTGCTACACTTCTAAAGACGGACTTGAGAAAGTAGCCTACAATGTACACTGGTCTTATTTTGCAACCAATGGCGAACACACAGCGTCTATGATTGGTGTTCAGTCAGTAGGCGAACCTAACCCAGACAACTTTGTTGCCTTTGAGGATTTGACAGAGGAAAACGTAATAGGCTGGATTGAGGCAGCGCTTGACGTTGAAGCAATGAAAGCCAACCTAGACAAACAAATAGAGGATTTACTAGCGCCTAAAGTAGTTACGTTGCAACTTAACAAGCCAGTCACTGAACCAGTTATTGAACCAGTGGTTGAACCAGTTGTTGAACCAGAGGCATAAATAACTATCTTTGTACAAACCAAAAAGCAAACATTATGGCACAGATTACCGAACAAGAATTAAAAGAACTACAAGAACAAGAAAAGAAAAAATCTGCGATTGTTCACGACTTAGGCGTTATTGAGTTACAGAAGCACGAATTTTTACACGTGTTTGCTGCTATTCAACAAGAACAAGCCGAAACAAAAAAGGCGCTTGAGGAAAAATACGGTAAGATTAACGTAGACCTACAAAGCGGCGAATACACAGAAATTGTAGAGGAAGCCGAAGCGGTAGAGGAATAAATGCCAGTTTTAAACGGTACACAGTTTGGATTATTTGAACGCACGCAGCTGGTGGGATATTCTACTGGCTGCACGCTTTCTTTAAGCCAAGACCTACCAGAAAAAACTACTAAAGATTCTGACGGCTGGGTGGAACTTATGCCTGGTTTACGTTCTGCTGAAATTACCGTAACTGGTTTAGTCAATTACGACGCTGATTTAAACTTTGAACAATTAGCCAACCGTATAATAACCAGGGACAAAGTAACCTACATTTTTAGATACGGTAACCATTATTTCTGGGGATATGGATTTGTCCAGGACGCCGAGGAAATAACTAACCAGGACGAAACGGTTAGTTTTACAGTTACTATAAAGTTGTGGCGCAATTTATATTATGGTCTTTACACTGACCAGCTGCCGTGGGATTTGATATTTACGCCATGGGAGGATATGCTAGTACAGTGGGAAAGCGCCTAAAATATGTACTAAAAATACCTATCTTTACAAAAATTTAGAACAACAATTTAATTTAAAAATATGGCCACAACTGGAACATTTAATGGGACTAACCTACTTTTAAAAGTTGAGGGTTCAACTATTGGACACACTACTAGCTGTACCCTATCAATTTCACACGATTTACCAGAAGCTACCACCAAAGATTCAGCTGGCTGGGTTGAGGTTATTAGCGGCGCTAGAAGCGGTGAAATTTCTTTTGATGGGTTGGTTGATTACAGCGACGCTACTAATGCTGTTGAGTTAGTAGACTACGTTATTAACCGTACTATGGTAACTTGTGTTTTCGGAACTGCTGCTAGTGGTGACGCAATTTACACTGCCGAGGGGTACATTTCGTCTATTGAACAAACAGCCGATATGGAAAGCCCAGTATCTTACAGCGGTAGCATTACCTTAACTGGCGCTATTGTTAAGTCACTTAACGCCTAATAAGCGTACACGATAAAACGCAACGGGCCTAACAAGGCCCTTTGGCGTTTACATTTATTTATAAAACCATTAACAGCAAACAAATGGCAAACAGACAAAGGGGTTTTTACACCGTAATGATTGGTGGAAAACAAAGAACACTGCACTTTAGTATGAACTTCTGGGCTGCGTTTACTGACGAGTTAGGTATAGGCCTAGCCGACATAGACACAGTATTTACAAAGGCGCTAGATTTAAAAACCATTAGGGCTATTGTCTACAGTGGTATTTTGGCGCACGACCAGGAACAAAACAACATTATAGACTACAACGTATATACTGTAGGTAGCTGGCTAGAGGACATAACGCCAGAAACATTGGCGGATATGCTACAATGCTTGACCGAAACAAAGCTACTAGGTAACGACTTAAACGGTGGTATATCCAGGGGCGCTGTAAAAACCACAAAAGAAACAGCAAAAAAAAAGACCCAACTAGGTTAACTTGGCACGATATACTAGATTATTACATAGGCCAGGTTGGTTTAGACCCAGATAAGTTTTGGAGTTACACCTGGTCAGAAATATCTAGACTTGGCGAGGCTTGGCAGATTAACGTCAACCTACATTGGGAAATGCACAGATACACGTCAGCTACTTTGTGGAATACTAAAGCTACAAAGAGGGCGCAAATGATAAGGCCAGACCAGTTGTTTAAACTGCCCCAGGACGTGTATATGGACAACAAAAAACCAAAGAGTACACCAGAACAATTAAAGGCGTTTCTAGACCAGGTAGAGGCAGCAAAGGCAGCAAAAAACTAGCTGCCTTTTTTTGGTTATTTTTGTAACGAAACAAAGCGCAGCAAATGAGTATTTTAAAGGTTATATTTTCTGGGGATACTAAAGAACTAGACAAGGCACTAACAAAGGCCCAGAAGGGGCTAGACGATTTTAGTAAAAAAGCTAAAAACATAGGGGGCAAAATGTCCCTATTTATTAGTGCGCCAGTTGCGGCAGCTGGAGGCGCGGCTATAAAACTAGCGTCAGATTACCAGGAAAGTCTAAATAAAGTAGACGTATCTTTTAAAAATACTTCTGGCGAGGTTAAGTCATTTGCAAAAACCACTTTAAAAAACTTTGGTATTGCTGAAGGTAGCGCCCTAGATATGGCGGCGCTGTTTGGCGATATGGGTACTAGCATGGGTCTTACCACTAGCCAAGCGGCTAAAATGTCTACGTCTTTAGTTGGGTTAGCTGGTGACCTTTCAAGTTTTAAAAACATAACAGATTTAGGCGAGTTACAAACTTCTTTAGGTAGCATATTTACTGGCGACACAGAAAGTTTAAAAAAGTTAGGTATTGTAATGACCGAGGCTAACCTACAGCAGTTTGCGTTAAGCCAGGGAATAAAGAAAAACATAAAAGATTTTGACCAGGCAGAAAAGACGTTATTACGTTACGAGTATGTAATGGCTATGTCTGCTAATGCACACGGTGATTTTGTAAGGACTGGAGGGGGCGCGGCTAACCAAGCACGTCAACTACAAGAAAGCATAAAAGAATTAGGCACACAGTTTGGCGATATAATGCTACCAACTTTTACAAAGGTTGTAACTAAATTAAATGAAATTGTCCAAAGTATAAGAGAATTACCAAAACAAACAAAAGAAATAATTATAGCTTTTGGCGCTATAGCTGCGTCTATTGGGCCTTTATTATTAGGGTTAGCTGCATTAGCTACAGCTATTAATATAACTACAAAAACTGTACAAACACTAACCGTAGCCTTTAATCTTTTAGCTGCGTCACCAATAGCCATAGTTGCTAGTGCAATAATTGCGGCAGCTGGTGCAATGATTTATTTTGGTGGTAAAGTTGGCCCACACGTAGGCGCCATAGAAACGCTAAAAAATGCTTATGCAAGTTTAGGCGATGCCACGCACGGCGGCTTTGTTATGCGCCAGTCTATGTCAGAATTAAGGGCTTTGGCAGATGAAATGGCTAAAACTACAGCTGCATTAACTGGCGCTGGTATGAAAAGACCAGCTACGGTTACTGAAAAGCCAATGTATGGTGCAGAGTTATTGGGCGCCGTACCAGATATACCTAAAAAAGAGGCTAAAAAAATAGATATGACGCCGCTAGTAGAGGCGTTTAAACTTAGTCCACAAGGTTTAACAGATATAACAAAAACCTGGACAAGACTAGGGCCAGGAATGACTAAAACAATAGTAGATACTACTAGCATAGCTGTCACTAATATTAAAAACGGCGTTAAGCTAATGACTAACGCGCAGATGCAAGCTGCCGAAGCTGTAATGTCAATGAACCAAGGAATAGAACAAATACTACAGCAAGGTATAGCTAGTATGGCGTCTAGTATTGGGGAACTATTAGGCAGTATGGCGGCTGGTGCTGGAGGCGGTATAAAAGAATTAAGTATGGCGCTACTAGGTGGTATAGGCGATATGGCTATACAGTTGGGCCAATTAGCTATTTCAATAGGTACTACAATGCTTGCCATACAAGCGTCTTTAGGTACATTTAACCCATTTATAGCTATTGCAGCTGGTGCCGCACTTGTAGCGCTAGGTAGCTTTGTAAAAAGTGCTACGGCTAAAATTGGCGCTGGCGCTGGTGGTGACCGTGGACGTTCTGGTGTACCAGCATTTGCCAACGGTGGTATAGTGTCTGGGCCTACCATTGGTTTAATGGGTGAATACCCAGGGGCAAAATCAAACCCAGAGGTTATAGCGCCACTAGATAAGCTGCAAAGTATGCTAAACAACAATGGAAGCGGAAACGTAAACGTAAGCGGCCAGTTTAGATTGGACGGCCAGGATTTAGTGGTAGCTTTAGAAAGGTCTAATAAACAGAGAAACAACTTTATATAATGGCGTACGGTTTAATTTATAACCTAAATTTTTCTAGTAACATTGGCAGCAGAAAACACGTTTTGTCTATATATAAAGACGGGCATACTGCTACAATTACAACTAACGACAATAACATAATAGGCGACAGCGAACCAGTTGTTTTGATATGGGACAATAACGACGATATTTATAACAATATCATGGGTTCCAGGCTAGAAATAAACTTATTAAGTGATGACGTTAAAAAAATAGACGTTTCCGATATATTAGCCAGTAGTAGTCCAAGCACGTACAAGGTAGTATATTCAATAGAAGATAGCGGCAACGCGATGGTAACGTATTGGGAGGGTTATATAAGTAATGCAACCTACGACGAAGGCATAAGTAGCGTGCCAAAGCCATACAGAATTATAGCCACTGACCTTTTAACTACATTAAAAAACGTAAATACTAGCGACGGTACAGCGGTAGTAAATAGCGCTGAAACAGTTGTAAAATACTTTGACAACATTTTAGGTTTTTTACCACAAAATTATACCTACAAAGTAAACAATGACTACGAGTTAAAAGCGTTTGAATTTGTTTTACCACCAGAAACACCTAGTAATGTATTTGTAAAAATGCACCGTTTACAGTGGGTAAGTGCGTTTAAAGACGGTTTAAGTTTTGCGTTTAATAATGCCTATGCATATTTAGAAAACACTTTAAAGGTTTTAAATTGTAGGTTTTTTTATGCGAATAATAATTTTTACGTCATTAATAACAGTAGCTATCCAGACGCGCCAGATTTTGATTATTTCAGCAGCCAGGGCGTTTACACTGGAACTGTTCCAGAAAACGTAGTTAAAACTATACCAGGTAATTTAAAGCCAGTTGGCGACGATTTAAGCCTACGATATGACGCGCCTTATGATGTTGTAGAGGTTGTGGCTAGTAATAGTAGTTACGCTACGCAATTTGACATAAATTTAGTAGACACATACGTTAACAACCTAACACCGTACCCGTCTTTTGAAACTAAAGTAAATGGTATTTTGTTTAATAATACATATTATTCAGATGACTACACGGTTTTGGCGGATTCATTTGTTAAAAGCGGCGACTATTCAATAAAAACTAACAACTATATAACTAGCGGAACGCCGACACAAAAAATTCTAGACACTGGTTTTAATGGCGATTTTCAGCTTAACCATATACGAATTGAAGGCGCTGTTGTGCCAATGTATTTTTATTGCAGTTTTTATTTAAGTATTGAAGGTCAAGAGGACAACAACGTAACTATTTACTATTCATTATTAAGGGAAACTAGCGACGCGTCAACTGGAGGCGTTGGGCTTACCAGGTCTTATTATAATGGTTCTACCTGGATAAGCTACACCGACGAAAACACAGCTACGAAATTAAACATAAATCAAAACCCAGTAAAACGTAACCAATGGGTAGATATTTCTAAAGCTGTATTGCCAACTGGCAACACTAAATACGCTAGATATAGATTGATATTGTGGCAGCCTAAACTAGAAGGTTCAACTGCTGCGCATTTCCATTTTGACCAAGTTTTATTGTCAAGACGCGATAAAATACAGCACGACCAAACAGTTACAACACGCGGCAAAATTTTAAATTCAGCAAAGCGCAACAAAAAACTAACCTACGAATTTAGCAACTACTACCCTATAGGGTTGTATGGTACTTTTGTTAAAAGCGTAACTATAGAACCTACGTATTTAGCGCAGCAAAACGAGGTTATAACGCAGCAAATACTTAACGACAATAGAACACACATAAAAAGGTATAGCGTTACTGTAACGCCATTAAACAACGACATAGTTTATCCATACAATAAAATAGATATAGATTTTAGCAACTACACTAGCACGACAAGCGGAATAATTGACCGAATGAGTTATAAAGCTAAATCTAATTTGTATGAATTAGAATTTCACGAACCAAACCAGGCCACTAACGTGCCTATAGAATTTAACATAGTACAATAAGTAATAGAATACCCTTGTTTGCTGGGTTCCCCTAGTTTGCCTTTGGCGCTAGGGGTTTTTTATTTAAACTTTTTTTTGCATTTGTGCCGTATAATACAAGTTTATTTGTATTTTTGTAAAAATTATTTACTACAAATGGAACTGACAAAGCAATTAAAGTACCAGATTATGGATTTAAAGCTGTTAAAAAAAGACATAGCCGCACACTTGGGTATGTCTATGCCAACGCTAAAAACCAAACTTGACCACCCAGAGAACTTAACTATTTCAGACGTCCAGAAGCTGGGAGAACTGGGCATTAAACTAACCTTGTAAATCTAAACCTAATTTAAAACTATGAAAACATTAAACATTAAAGGTAAGGAATACGTGACCGTAAACGAACGGTTAAAGTATTTCCGTTCACAAGCCGAATACAAAGGCTGGCGCATAGTAGAGGATATAGCTACTATTGACGACAAAGAAGGTATTTTTAGGGTAACTATATTGGACGATGCTGGCCAGGAAATGGCAGTAGCGCACAGCCAGGAATATAGGGATAGCAGCAACATTAATAAGACTAGTTTTTTGGAAAACGGTTTTACCAGCGCACTAGGTAGGGCTTTAGGCTATTTAGGTATTGGTATAGATACGTCAATAGCAAGCGCCCAGGAGGTCAGCAATGCAGTTGCACAACAAGAAGCAGACCAGCGCCCATGGCTTACAGAAGCGCAATACAACGCGACTTTAAACGGTACAGCAGACCAAGCTAAAATAGTGCTGTCAAAATTTAAAGCTAAAAAGGAATTTACGGCTGGGATTAAACAACGCTTTGGGCTATGACAACAACAACTATAGGCGATATAGAGGTACACTATACCCTAAAGGGCCAGGCTGAAATAAGAATAAAAGGCACGCCGTCCGAGGTGTGCCAGATACTAATGAAACTGAATAACGATTTAAAACTTAACAAACCCAAAATTTAATTTTTATGAGTACAACAAAAGTTTATCCAAAAGGAATGAGAATTTTTGCACCACGTAATGGCGCCCCAGAATTTGTTATTGGCGAAATGGTGGTTAACCTAAAGGAGTTTAGCGACTTTATTAAAAGCGCAGAAGCCCAGGAATACTACAGTGAATACAATGGCGACAAACAGCTAAAGTTTACGCTGTTAAAAGGCGACAAGGGGCCATACGTTACGGTGAATACATATAAGCCAGCTGACCAGCCAGCTAAAATTGTACACAGCACACCAGTAACGGTTGACGATGACCTACCGTTTTAATTTACACCAACCACGCAAACCAAGGGAACCCGTCTATATGGCGGGTTTTTTTGTGCGAATGAAAAAAAATTTTAAAATAGTGCTGTATATTAAAAATTTATTTACATTTGTGTATGCAATAATGCAAAACACTACAGAAGTAAAAAACAAGAAAATTTACACTTATTAAATCAATATGAAAGCACACTACTACAACCCAGTTTTAACAGCAGTAAATGACGGTCAATTTTACAACGTACAGTACAGTGTATGGAATAAAGGCGTGCAGCCGTCTGAAACTGTTTCGTTTAGAACTTATGACGAGGCAAAAAGTTTTTTTAATACTATTCCTTTGAATTAATCTATAGATATGAAAACACAGATTAGAACAACCCAGACTGGCCTAATTATTCACGAGTACCAACGTAATGGCCGCCCACACATTAAAGTCTACACGCCAGCAGAATACCTGGCGTTTAAAGGCCCTAGCCTACTAACCAAACTAAAAAACTTTTTTTTACTATAGCTATGCAAAACAAAATCACAACCAAGCGTGAAAGCAACTACCAGTACCACGCAGCTGACGGCATTTCGTCCAGTGGGCTTAAAAAGATTTATTCCAGGTCAGTCTGGCATTATCTAAACCAGTCACCATTTAGCAGCGCAGCTATGCAACTTGGTAGCGCCATACACACAGCGATACTGGAACCAAAACAGTTTTACGATGAATACGTGGTAATGCAGAAATTTGACGGCAGAACTACGGAAGGCAAAAAGCTGAAGGCTGAATACGAGGCTAACGCAGAAGGCAAAACAACGCTAACAGCTGACGAGTTTGCTATAGTTGAGGGCGTGCTACACAACTACAACAGAAACGAAAAGGCGCTGTACTACACCAGAGGCGAAATAGAACTGTCACACTACTTAAATTTTAACGGAGTTGACGTAAAGGTGCGGCCCGATTGCATTAACAAAGTAGCTGGGTTTATTAGTGACCCAAAGACGTGCCAGGACAACAGTCCTAAAGCGTTTATACGTGACGTTTACAAATACAACTACCATTTACAAGCTGCGTTTTACAGCGATATGCTAGGCATTGACCCTAGTAACTTTGTTTTTATTGCTATAGAAACCAGGGCGCCATATTCTGTAGAATGTTATGTATTAGCTGACGAACATATAGAACGCGGACGCGCAGCTTACTTAAAAGCACTAGCGGACTGGCAGTTTTATCTAGACACTGGAGTAGCTTTAGGCTACGATGGTTACGACAGAAACGACGACGGACTAATTATTTTATAGCCATGGGTAAAAAACACGACGAGTTACGAAAAAAAATAGATTTCTTTGCTGAAATTATGACGCTAGTAGCTATAGCATTTATAGCGGCGTATTTATTAAAACTAATTATAAAAAGTATATGAAAACACCTTGCGCAAACCACCACCTAGAAATGGACGAAACTAATTTCGACGAATTAATATACAGCGTAAAGCTGTGGGCAGCAGCCAGGGGCATATTGTACAAGCCAGACGTAAGCCGTCAAATGCTAAAGGTAATGGAGGAGGTAGGCGAAACAGCTGCGTCTATAGCTAGAGGCGACAAAAACCTAATACGTGACGGTATAGGCGACAGCTTTGTAACGCTTATAATACTAGCCTACCAGCTTAACCAAGACCCAGTAGATTGTTTACGTGCAGCCTGGAATGAAATAAAAGACCGACAAGGCAAAGTAGTAGACGGTATTTTTGTAAAATCTGAAGATTTAGAAGATGGCCAGGAGTAGCAAACAATACGAGAAAAGTGTAGCTATAGCTAAAGACTATTATTTTAGTGATATGTCCGTTAAAGATATTGGCGAAAAATACAACTGTAGCGGAAACAATATAAGCGCTGTGGCTAAAAAGTTTAATATATACGACTTATTGCCGCCTAAAGAAAACCAGCCGCTAGATGCTATACTAATTGAACCAGAATACACAGCTTTAGCTATTGAAATACTACGAGAATATAACGTAAAGTTTGAAGTACCGAGAAGCTACAGTATTGAGTTAGAAATAGAAAGCAGTATAAACTACTGATTTTTGTCTAACTTTGTAAAATGGCGACCAACTCGTACGAAAAATACCTAGGCCCAGAGGACAAGCTGCAACGTCAAGTAATGCAGTACATAGGTATGCAGTACCCGAAGGCGCTAATTACGCACCCAGCTAATGAGGGCAAGCGGTCAAAGTTTGAACAGTACAAGCTAAAGACATTAGGAGTTACAGCTGGAATACCAGACCTTTTAATTTTTACGCCAAACAAAAAGTACAACGGTTTAGCGATTGAATTAAAGGCTGGATATAACAAACCTAGGCCAACGCAAAAACAATGGCTAGAGGATTTAAAAAGTTGTAACTGGTTTACGATATGGTTAAACAATTTTGACGATTGTAAACTGGTTATAGATTCCTATTTTAACAATGCTTTAGACTAGTGCGATACTACTACATTTACTACAGTGAAAAACTACAAAAGGTTGGCAGAAAGCTAGAACACCAGGGTATGGTAGAAAACTACGAATACCTGGGTACAATGACAGCTACAGAATTAGAACTGCTAAACGAATGCCTATTTGAACGCTACGGCGAAAACAGAATAAGTTTAAGACAGTACCAAAGGTATTTCGGTGACTTAAAAAGTTTTTGCCAACGCCTTAAAATGATTTTAGAGGAATAGTATATTTACAGCGTTAAGTTATGCCGAACCTAACGCCTAGAGAAATTAATTTAAACCAACGGGAGTACCTACGGCATTAGGGAAACCGCTGGTTTTTTTTGTTATGAAGGTTGGATTAATTCTAAAACCAAAAGCATTTGAAAATTTTACCGTAGTGCCAAACACTGTGCTACGTGACCAGGAGTTAAGCCTGGCAGCTGTGGGTCTTTACTGCTTTATGTTGTCACACAGCGCAGATTTCACAATTTCAATAGAATACCTATCTAATGCATTTAGCAATGGAAAAGACGCTATACGCGCCAAAATAAAAGAACTTGAAACTGCTGGTTATTTACGACGTCAAAAAGTACAAGACCCAAGCGGTAAGTTTATTGGCTACAATTATATTATTTCTGAAACAGCACTAGCTGCAAATAGCCGACATACGGAAAAACCGACAACGGTAAAAACCGACGACGGGAAAAACCGACGTACGGAAAATCCAACACAAAGTAATAATATATATATAGACTATATAGATACTAATAATAATAAAAAAAGAAATACTAATGCTTTGAAAATTTCAAAGCAAGCTAATGACGATTTTGAAGTTAAAAAGGCGCCAAAAGAATACGCAGAATTGACCACTAAAATCTACCCGTATTTTTTAGGATTGTTTGAAGGTGAAAACACAGTACCTAAAACAACGGCGCAAAAAGAAAAATGGTTAGACACGATTGAATACTTTAAAAAGCACTACGACTTAAAGGAGATTTACTACGCAGTTAAGTGGGCAAGGTCTGATGATTTCTGGAGGCCAAACGTGTTAAGCGTTCCAGCCTTAAAGACAACAGCTAAAAACGGCGCAAAGAAAATAGACAACCTAATGGCTAAATATAAAGCACACCTAGAGGAACAAAACAAGCCTACTGGAATGTTTAAAATACCAGATGCTACCTGGAGGCTAGACGAACACCAGAACGTGATAGCGCTACGAAAACTAGGGCCACCTATAAACGAGTTTGTACTACAGCAACATTTTACCCTAACACCAGACGAAATAAACGAAATAAGAACCCACCTAATAAATAAACTATGAACCCAGAAAAAGAACTGTACAGCTACGTAATTAAAGATGCAACCGTTAAAACCGTAATAGAGGCGTATTTAAAGCGTTCTAACGTAGGTTTAGAAAAATATGGTACCAGCTTATCTAAAAACGATTTGCCTTTGTTAGAATGGCTAAAACACAGCCAAATGGAACTTATGGATTGTGTGCTGTATTTGCAACGCGCTATAGATGAATTAGAAAATTTAAACAACGTCTAAATAGTGTTGAAAAGATTTTTTTATTACCAGGCGGATAATAAAAGATTTTTTATACTATTGTAAAGTCTAACAACCACACTAACTATGTACTACAAAGAATTAATTGATTTAGGCATAGACCTAAAGAACCGACAAAGCGGCGAAACTAAAGCCAAATGCCCACAATGCCACCACAACCGTAAGAATAAGGCGGACGATTCCCTTAGCGTAAACATTGACAAAGGAATGTACAACTGCCACAACTGTGGCTGGTCTGGGTCTGTTCGTTTTCAGCCAAAAAAAGAATACGTACTGCCACCTAGCGTAGAATTAAAACTGTCTAGCGGCGTTATTGACTGGTTTAAAACTAGGGGCATTACAGAACCTACACTGCTGCACTGGGGAATTGGTGAAAGTGCTGTATATATGCCCCAGGTTGGCAAAGAACGCAATACAATAAATTTTAACTACTACCGTAACGGCAACCTGGTAAACGTAAAATACCGTGATGGTCAAAAGAATTTTAAACTAGTCAGCGGCGCAGAACTTATTTTTTACGGTCTGGACAACATAAAAGACCACGAAAAGGTGTACATAGTTGAAGGCGAAATGGACGCGTTAAGCCTACACGAAGCTGGACTATATACCGTGTGCAGTGTACCTAATGGCGCCAGTAAGGGTAACCAGAAGCTGGAATACTTAGACAACTGTTGGCAGTATTTCCAGGACAAAAAAGAAATAATACTATGCACTGATAACGACGACGCTGGTATTACACTACGCCAAGAGTTAGCTAGAAGGTTTGGCCAGTACCGTTGTAAATATGTAGATTTTGGCGATTTTAAGGACGCTAACGAAGTTTTAATAGCTAAAGGGCCAGACGCATTACGTAAGTTGATACACGGGGCTAAAAATTTCCCATTAGACGGCATACTAAACGTAAACGATATATGGGACAGCGTTCTAAACTACAATGAAAAAGGCGTAACTAACTACACGATAGGGCTGGGTGATTCAAACGAGTATTTTAACCTAGCGTTCGGCGAGTGGACGGTAGTAACTGGAATACCTAACAGCGGTAAATCGGATATAATAGACCAGATTTGCGTTAATATGGCGACAAAACACAATTTTAGAACTGCTTTTTTTGCACCAGAAAGCTACCCATACGAGTCACATATAAAGCGTATAGCCAACAAGCTAAACGAAGCTAACTGTACAAATGCCCAGCTAAACCAGACAAAGGACTTTATACTAGACCATTTTGACTGGGTAAAAATTGACCTGGAAAATTTAACCCTGGAGGCTATACTAAACAGATTTAGAGATTTAGTATTCCAGAAGGGAACTAATATAATTGTAATAGACCCATGGAATATGCTAGACCATAGCGCACAGCGTGATTTTAGCTATATTGGTATAATGCTGTCACAAATAACACAGTTTTGCCAGCAGACAAATACCCATTTATTCCTAATTGCCCACCCTAAAAAGATGGAGGCATTTAACGGCGTATATAAAAAACCAGACTTGTACAGTATTTCTGGTTCAGCAGATTTTTTTAACAAGGCGTATAACGGTATAGTATGCTACAGACACATAGGACACCGTACACAGTTTGACAGTGACGAAGTAGAAATATACATAGAGAAAGTAAAGCGTAAAGAAAACGGCCAGTTGGGTAGTTTTAAGGTGGCGCCAGATTTTAAAAACGGCGGTGTATATTCTGACAACTACGGCCCAGTTAAAATAAAATACGCTAACAGCAAACCAGAAACACCAGCGCAGCCATTTACGCCACGACCTAAAGTTGAACCTAAAAATACTATAGAACCAACCACAAAAGACCTAGAGGACTTAAAAGACTTATTTTGATATGGCAAAGAAAAAACCACCTAAAGACATATACCTAGACAACTACCAGCGCGAATGTAGACGGTGGTGTATAAACAACGGTATTATAGTAAGACCAGAACCTAGGCCAGAAGGCATTACCATAACCGTAGAGGTGTTAGGAAAGCGTACAACGTCACCAAATAGATACACCAACGACGAGTACCACGAAAAAAATATACAGCTTTACGTGTACCTTTACGAAAAATATAACATAGGAATTTAAAACAAATAATATGGCAGAAATAGGAATTTTCCCGATTTATGGCTTAATGCTTGGCATTAACTATGCAGATGGTAGCAACCCAGCTTTTGGATTAGACCCAGACCAGCGCAGCGTACAAATTATGCTGTTTGCAGTTGGTATAGACATAACTTGGTATGTAGATGCAGACGAGTAAACCACGAATTATACGCAACTGGGATTTAGCCCTACAACGGTTAGATTTTACTGGACTACAAAACGGCGCTATACACCCTAGCGATATAGACGGCGTGCTGGAGTTTGATAACGAAATACTAATACTTTTTGAAGTAAAACGCTTTGGCTGCGAAATACCAACTGGCCAGCGTTTAGTATTACAGCGTATAGCAGACCGTTGGGGCGAAAAGGCAGTGGTTATATTTGCGACACACCAATACGACAACCCTACTACCGACATACCAGCCGAATGGTGCAGCGTAGAGGCTATTTACAACAGTGGTAAATGGCGCAAAAACATTAACCTAAATTTGATTGAAGCGCTAAATAAACTGGGTGAACACTGGAAGTGTGACAAACTGAAATTTTAGCTAACTTTGCCCCATGGCAGTAAACAAAAATACACAGTCTAAAAAAGCCGAAAGCCCTAGCGCTAAAATGATGCGAAACAAAGCCGCATTGTTAAAAGCATTAAAAGAGGCTAAAGGTATTGTGACCACTGCGTGCGATGCCGTAGGCGTCACTAGAAAAACTTACTACGACTATTACAACAGTGACCCAGAGTTTAAGCGTGAAGCTGATGACGTCCAGGAAGTAGCTATAGATTTCGTAGAAGGTAAACTGTTTGAACAGATTGAGGAAGGTGTACCAACCAGCACGCTATTTTACCTAAAAACTAAAGCCAAGCACAGAGGCTATATAGAACGTACAGAGGTTAGTCACACGGGTAGCATACCAGTAGCGGCTAAATTATCTGACGAGGCTAAAGACAAAATCAACGAGGCACTAGAGGGCGAATACTAGCCTATGCACCCACTAACGGAAATTATAAAAGGCAAGTGCGAAAGCAGCCTACTTTTTTTTACACGGTATTTATTTAAAGAAAATACTGGGTCTAAATTTGAAGTAGCCGAATTTCACAAGACACTAGCCGACACCCTGGAACAAGTGTACAACGGTGAAATAAACCGTTTAATCATTAACATACCACCTAGATACGGTAAAACGGAAATAGCCGTTAAAATGTATATATGTTGGGTACTAGCCAAAAACCCCAGGGCTAAATTTATCCATTTGTCCTATTCTGATTCACTGGCGCTTGACAATAGTAGCCAGGCTATGGAATACATTAAGTCCGACGCGTTTAAATCTATATGGCCTATACAGCTTAAAAACGATTCCCAGAGTAAAAAGAAATGGTACACCAAGCAAGGTGGTGGAGTTTATGCCACTGCGTCTGGGGGTGCTATTACTGGTTTTGGTGCTGGTAATGGTGGCGCCATTATTATAGATGACCCGTTAAAGCCAGACGATGCGTTAAGTGACGTGCGTAGAGGCTTTATAAACAACCGTTACAATACTACTATACGTTCCAGGGTAAATACCAGGGACGTGCCAATTATAGTAATTATGCAGCGTCTACACGAGGACGACCTTTCTGGCTACCTATTGGAAGGTGGTAGCGGCGAGGACTGGCACCATTTAAAATTCCCAGCACTAGACGAAAACAATAACCCACTATGGCCCAGTAAACACAGCTTTAAGGAACTGGAGGCTATACGCCAGGCAGACCGTTATACGTTTGCTGGTCAGTATATGCAGATGCCAGCGCCAGACGAAGGTGGGGAATGGCGTAGGGAATGGTTTGGTATTATCAATAAAGCAGAGTTGCCAAACGATATACACTGGGAAATGTTTATTGACGGCGCCTATACCAAAGACACCAGGAATGACCCTACTGGGATACAGATAAGCGGACGCAGTGGGGATAACTTGTATATACTAAAGTCCATTGATAAATACCTGGAAATGCCAGAATTAAAGGCGTTTATTAGCAGCTTTATACAAACGTGCGGCGTAACTATTAACCAGATTCTGGTAGAACCAAAGGCGTCTGGTAAGTCACTTGTCCAGCTGCTGCGCCGTGAAACTGCGTACAACGTCAGCGAAATAAAAAGCGATTTTGTACGGTACAGTAAAATAGAAAGGGCCAGGGCGTCGTCACCGTTTATAGAAGGCGGACGGGTTTACCTGGTACAAGACAACTGGAACGACGCATACCTACAGCAAGTTAGCACGTTCCCTAACGCCAAGCACGACGAACACGTGGACGTCACGGCGTATGCAATAGAACGCAACCTGGTTAAAGCGTTTTTCGTGGTTTAAATTTCGTACTTTTACAAAAATTTTATATAGAAATTATGGCGTCTATTCTAGATAGGGTTAAAGCGTTGATAGTCAAGCAAGCGCAAAACACAAATTTACAATACAACAAAGCACTTTATAACTGGTTAGGTAACAGTATTGTCTGGAACCAGGAAAACGACGACAGTTACATACAGCAAGGCTACCAACGCAATGCTACCGTTTACAGTATTATTAACTTGATTTCCAAGGCAGCAACTACTATACCGTTGCAAGTTTACGAGGTTAAAAACAGCGCAGACGCTAAACGCTACAAGTCTTTTACCAGTGGACACCTTGACGCTAGTGCTATGCACACGGCTAACATACTGCGTAAAAAGGCGTTTGTTGAGGTTAGCGATACACCACTACAGAAGCTACTAGAACGACCCAACCCAGCACAATCTTACAACGCTTGGCTAACTGAATTGGTTAGCTTTGGTAAGTTGACTGGCAACCGTTTTATCTTTGGTATTGGCCCAGATTCTGGCCCAAATGTAGGGCGCTACACTGAACTATATGTACTGCCTAGCCAGAACGTGGAAATAGTTAGCGGCGGTATTATGGAACCAGTAAGCCAGTACAAGCTACAGTATAACGGTAATTTCTACGCTGACGCAGATAGCGTTTGCCATATTAAAGACTTTAACCCAGACTACGACGGTACTGGGACACACTTATACGGTCAGTCACCACTGCGCGCTGGGTTGCGTTCTTTGACCGTTAATAACGACGCGGTAACAACTGGCGCTAAATACTTACAGAACCAAATGGCTAGAGGGGTGCTAATGTCTGACGACGGGGACATTAACGAAGTACAAGCCCAACAGCTTAAAGATAAATTCAGACAAAACTACCAGGGTTCTAACAACGCTGGGGACGTGGTTATTTCGCCACGTAAACTGTCCTGGATTAATTTTGGTTTACCAGCGTCTGACCTAGCATTGATTGAACAGTACAATGCCACTATAAAAGACCTTTGCAATATCTACAACATACCAGTACAGTTGCTAAACAACACCGACACTAGCACGTACAACAATATGAAGGAGGCTAAAAAGGCCTTGTACCAGAACGCGGTAATACCAGAACTGATTAAACTGCGTGACGAGTTGAACCGTTGGCTAGTACCTAAATATGGCGCTAACCTATACATTGACTTTGATTTTACGGCTATACCAGAAATGCAAGAGGACATAGACAAGCTGGTTAGTCAAATGGCTAACGCTTGGTGGACTACGCCAAACGAAAAGCGCGAGGCTATGTACTACGGTAGAATTGAGGACGAAAAGCTAGACCAGTTTTATATGCCAGCTAACCTAATGCCTATGGAACCTAGCCTAGCAGCTTTAGAGGCGCCTAAAGCATTTGATTTAGACCTACAGCAGTTTAAGGCACAAAAATAAACCCTATGCAAATAGCTGAAAGGGACGCCGTAATAAAACGAGTAAAAGCTAACTGGGCTAGTGAATGGGATAAAAACCTAAACGCAGCAGAACGCTACGCAGCTGGTCAAGTTAGGGCGTTTTACGATAGCCAGGCTGCAATAGCCCTGGACATATTTAAACGCAAGGGAAGTATAGGC
>OBMK010000817.1_pt1 | contig 28908 bp, 20 predicted proteins | sample 1539081 | NCBI WGS metagenome assembly OBMK01 (sample SAMEA3355528, study PRJEB22509) | marine metagenome | biome: marine; feature: river plume; material: water | place: USA | collected 2010-08-07 | depth 0.5 m | reverse complement strand
TCTTACTGTAATTGATGTCAGTAGCATATCCACACTCTTTCAGTCCGTATGCCCAACCTTTATAATCAGTTTTATCTAAGTTAAATAGTTTACCATAGTGAGAAGAATACATTAAAAAGTTTGAATGGTCTACATAACTTTCTACAGGATTATTATAAGCCCGAAAGCAAGACTCTATTAGTTCACCTTTTCTATTGTAATCATCATCTTCATGATAATATTTTTGTCCTTTCCAGTAAGATTTACATTTGATACCAAAGTGGTTATTGGCTCTAGTTGCTAAATCGCTCTGTCCATAATTCGACTCATGTAGCCCTTGAGCCAATGTAATACTAGCAGGAACTCCAGATCGATACATTTCTATCACGGCTAATTCTGCGTAGGTATTTATATAGTCGCGTACAAGTCTTTCTGTGGCATTATACCATGTAAAAGAGGTTAATGGTATTAGACATGCTACACATATTATAATTTTAATTGACTTCATCATTACTAATATGGGGTGTTTTTGATTATTATTTGATTTAAAAATTGGCACTCAATATTTGTTTTGCTGGTATGATTACTTTAGTGACAAGTTTTATGCCAAAACGATCTATGAAATCAATAATATTGACATAAAATGTTGATTTACAGTACAATACGAGTATAATAATTATTTAATGTTTGTTCTTTTTTTTTGGGGCAATATTTGCAGTATAATAGTATGCTATACATGAAATTGAAATTTAATAGATGAATAGATACATACATATCATAAGTTGGCTGGTGATGGCTCTGATGATTACAATAAACTCTTGTGTGCCTCCGAGCAATGAAATCATTACAGATATTAATAATGCTAACAGTGATCTAGTATATCAAAGAATATACAATCATCAGGATAAGCAAAACATCGATAGTGTTTTACTTTATTTTAATCATTCTAATCCTGGTTATAGATTGGCCGCAGTGAATGCTATGGCTAGTATTCAAAGCGAATTATCAATTGATTCTTTGGTGGAAATACTAGGAGATCCCATTATAGAAGTAAGATCTGCTGCTGCATATGCACTAGGTCAAATTGGCAATTTAGAGACTGTAGATCCACTTATGAATGCATTTGTGAACAAAGACACTAGCGATGTGGATAACGTATTTAATTCTACCATTTTAGAAGCCATTGGCAAGACTGGTAATAAATCATTACTTGACGCATTGGCATCGGTAGAGTCTTACAGAATAACTGACACTCTGTTGCTTATTGGACAATCTAGAGCAATATATAGATATGCTAACAGAGGTATCAATACTCAGAAAGGAACGAATCGAATGGTAGAGCTAGCAAGTAACCAAGCTTACCCTAATGAAGTGAGAGTAATAGCAGCCAACTATTTAGCTCGAGCTAAAGACATTGATATCAGTAAAAGCCAATTTAGGATTGCTGAAGCTCTGATTGGAGCTAGTGATCCGAACGTACGTATGGCTATTGCGTTAGCACTACGAAAAGTAACTGAACCAGATATATTGAAAATTCTTCAATCGCAGTTCATAGTAGAGAAGGACTACCGAGTCAAGGTGAACATACTTAAAGCGCTTGGTAGCTATAAATATATAGATAATATAGATTTGATTTTAGATCATCTTGATGATGAAAATATACATGTAGCGAATGCAGCGGCACAATATTTAGTGGATCATGGAAAAAGAGATGATGTTGAGATTTATAAAACATTTGCCAAAAAGAATTTGGACCATACGGTAAGGGCGAAGATATATGCATCAGTACTTAAGCATCTGCCATCGTATTATTTAGAGAGTAGGGCACTTATACGGACATCTCTTCTCAGATACTTAAGAGAATTGAAAGGTACACCGTATGTAGCAAAACACTATGTAGCGGCACTCGGACAAGATCCATATAGTTATGCTTATCTCAAAGAAGCAGCAATAGACAGTGGAGTAGTGACTATTCGGACTGCAGGTATGGAAGCTTTATCTAAGATCGTATCGGGAAAGTCATTCGTAAATACTTTTAGATCTAGAAGTAACAGAGTAAAAATAGAAATACTAGATATCATTAAAGAACAGTTTGCTAAAGGTGATGTAGGGACTATGGCAATAGGAGCAGGAATACTTAGTAATGAGAAGATTGGATATCGAAATCTAATTCAAAATGATAGTTTTCTGATTGCTGCCGCGGCTAAGTTATCATTACCACGAGAGATAGAAACGTATAATGAGATAAAGAAAGCTTTGGCCTATATCAACAACGTAAAATACAAAGCAGAAAAAAACAGTTATAATCATCCTATTAACTGGAAGACTTTAGCTACGGTATCCGACTCTACCATAGCAGTAGTGAGGACAAACAAGGGGAATTTTACTATTAAGTTATTTGGTAATACCACTCCTGGTTCTGTTGCTAACTTTATAGATTTGGCCAATGATGATTTCTTTGATAATAAAGTTTATCATCGAGTTGTCTCTAATTTTGTCATACAAGGTGGTTGTCCGCGTGGCGATGGATATGGATCGTTAGATTATTCTATTAGATCAGAATTGCCCCAGCTGTACTATGATGATGAAGGATATGTAGGTATGGCATCAGCAGGATTACATACTGAAGGGACACAGTGGTTTGTGACTCATTCTCCTACACCACATCTAGATGGTAAATATTCTATCTTCGGTAAAGTGACAGAAGGTATGGATGTGGTCCATCAAATCGTCGAAGGAGACAAGATCATTGATGTGATCATTTCCATACAGAGATAAGGCTAAAGTTAAATAATAGCCTTGTAGTCGGTTAGAAGCTTATTTTTGCACACACTTAATAAATTTTCAAAATTAGATTTAACGATATGAATTTTATTACTATGTATAAATCAATATTAGCAATAGCTGTAATTGGAATTTTCACTATGTGTAAATCTGATTTAAAATCAGCTGAGACAACCAATGCGACCAAGTCTGAAAAGGCTGTAAGTATCGGTGTTGCCGTAGATTCTTCAATGGTGGACTTTACACGTACTATCGATCTACAATATGTAAGTCTACCACAGATGTATAGGTGGAGTGTAATCTCGAAGTCTTTACTTAAGCTTAATAACAATCCTAGCGGATATGTAGTTACAGATACAATTTCTTGGATTCATCCTAGCGGTAAGAGTTATATGTCTATGTCTCATTATACAAAGACGAATGAAGAGACCATAGATTACAAAATGTTTTACGAAAAGGTAAAGTCATCATATTCATATAATGAGTATAGTTATACAAAATATAGAGTAGGCGAATTGTCTATGCATGAGATCAAACTATCCAATGACAAAACGCATAACTATAAACTAGTAATACCCAAAGGCAATGAAATAGTTTCTATCGATCTACAATCGTATGATGATGGATATAATGAGGAAATAGAAAAATTTATTCAACAAATTCCTGGATTGGTTAGAGTTCATTAACAATTTGACTTAGAACTTTTTATTTAGGTGGAGTTTATTCATCTAAGTATTGTTGAAATAACTTTACAAAAAGACCTACATGGTACCCGTCTACTAAAGCGTGGTTCACACTAATAGCAACATTCATACTCTTCTTATTGTCAGTAGTTACAACTCCACTAAAAGACAGTTCGGGTATAGATTCCATCTTTCCTGATACGGGTTCTTTTTGACTAGTAAAGTTAAACCAAGGCATTACGGAGCAATGAATACAGTTATCTCCATTGATTGGAGGATAGAGTTTGTGATCTGTTTGTACTCTAACTTTTTCTTCTAAAAAATTTTCGTAGAAAATGTCATAGCTAAAGTCGAATGGAATCCATGAAAATCCAAAAGTATTATCCTCTCTCATAATAGTAGCGGAGGCGTCTACCTTTCCTACATCAAATACTCGCCCTTCTCTGATTCGGTATCGCATGTTTTCGACTTTGTTGATAGCCTTCATACAGTCGTGTAAGTATCTTACAAAAAAGCTTTTACCGCTTTCTTTGCTCTTTCTATATGCATTAGTAACATCAACAGGGACAGTTACCGCAAAAAAAGGATTTTTCAATGCTACAAAGTGATAGAAGTGTTGTTTCCTATTCCAAGTGTCAATATTTATTTCTTTCAATGAAATGGAATGTTAAAGGTGATCTAATAATTTTTGTGCACTATCTAGAGTGAGGTATTGATTACTATCTAGTTTGTTTGAATCTACTTTTTCATGCTGCCATGTAGTATGGAATGGGATATGTATCGCTTGAGATCCTATGTCTATAAGTGGAAGGATATCTGACTTTAACGAATTTCCGACCATCAGAAACTCTCTAGGTGCAATATCTAAATGTGATAAAACTTTAGTATAGTCTTCTTTTTTCTTTTCACTCATGACTTCTACATGATGAAAATATTGAGTGAGGTTTGATTTTTTTAGTTTTCGTTCTTGGTCCAATAAATCACCTTTGGTACAGAGTATGAGGCGATACTTTGTAGAAAGATGTTGTAATACTTTTTCTATTCCATCAAGTAGCTCTACAGGCTTATCCAACATGTCTTTACCTATAGATAATATTTGCTCAATCGATTGATTCGATATGTTACCGTTTGATATTTCTATGGCAGATTCTATCATAGACAACATAAATCCTTTGATTCCATACCCATACAACTTTAAGTTATTCATTTCCTTTTTAAATAACTCTTGGTCAATCTTATTAATAGTTTCATAGGGCGAGAGCAAATCTGAGAATTGCTGTTCAGCTTCTCTGAAGAAAGTCTCGTTGACCCAGAGGGTGTCGTCAGCGTCAAATCCTATAACTTTGATATCAGAATATGCCATTCGTGTAGTATTTATGAGTGGCTAAATATACGAAGTCGTTTTTAATTGTAATTAATAGTATTACCTTGGATATTAGAACTATGGGAACTTCAAACAAATGAAAAAATCAATATATATATCCATATTATTTATTGCGGCAATGATGAGTGCCTGTAAAGAGAGTATTCCAGAGCGTATATTATCAACAAGTGCTAAGTCTTTTGAAAAGCTTCATATTAGCCAAACAAAAATTGATTTCAATAATGAGGTCAATGAGACAGATAAATTCAATCATTTTACTTGGATATCGATATATAATGGAGGAGGAGTGAGTATCATGGATATTAATAACGACGGGTTGCAGGATGTTTTCTTCACAGCTACAGTTGGAAATGACGCCTTATATCTCAATAAAGGGAATATGGTATTTGAGGATATAACTAAATCTGCAGGGGTTCAGAAAATGCAAGGTACCGTATCTTCTGGTATCTCATACGGAGACGTCAATCAAGATGGCTATTTAGATATCTATGTAAGTACATTTGGTTATTCTTCACTGGAGGATGAAAAAAGGAATAGACTTTATATTAACAATGGTGATTTGACATTTACAGAATCGGCAAAAGCCTATGGAGTAGATAATGGAGGATATACAGTTCAGTCGGCATTTTTTGATTATGACAACGATAATGACTTAGATCTGTTTGTGATGAATCAACCTTCTAACGTAAGGCTAGGTAAGACAACATTTGTTCATCAAGATTTAATATCTAAAGAGACGTCAGATTTACTATTTAGAAATGACGGAAATAAATTTACTGATGTAAGCTCATCAGCGGGTATCGAATCTGCAGCATACGGCCTTGGTCTTTGTATAAGTGATATCAATCAAGATGGTTATCAAGATATCTACATTGCCAATGATTATGAAAAGCCTGATTGTATGTATCTTAATAATGGTAACGGAACATTTACAAATACAATAGATAAGGCAGTGAATCATATGTCTAATTTCTCTATGGGCATGGACATAGCAGATATAAATAATGATGGATTACTAGATATAGGAGTAGTAGATATGGCCGGAGCTAACCATTTGAGATCTAAGACTAACATGCCATCGATGTCTCCTGAAGCATTTTATAGATTTGTAGATAAAGGTTACCACTACCAGTATATGCATAATACCCTGCAGCTGAATAATGGGGACAATACATTTAGTGATATATCACATATGGCAGATATAGCTAAGACTGACTGGAGCTGGAGTTTACTCATGGCAGACTTTGATAATGATACGCACAAAGACATTTATATCAGCAATGGTGTTAAGCGCGATTTTAGAAATAATGATTACATACAGGGTTTAAAAGAAAGTCAAACCTCTGGAGTTAGATCGTCAATATTGGAGATTATTAATAAGATACCTAGCACACCAATGAGTAATTATATGTTTCATAATGATGGCAATTATCATTTTGAAAATGTAGCTGGTGACTGGGGGCTAGGAGACAAGAGCTTTTCTCAAGGCGCGGCATATGGTGATCTAGATAATGATGGTGACTTAGATCTAATAGTTAATAATATGAATGCACTTGCATCCGTATATGAAAATAAAGCTGGAGATCACGGCAGCTTTATAAGATTCAAATTGGTAAGTGATAGTTACAAACCTATGCAAGGAAGTAGTATAAAAATAACAACTGCTGAAGGGGAACAATATGCTCAACTAAATACGGTGAAAGGGTTCCTTTCTTCTTCTGAAAATGTCATTCATTTTGGCCTGGGTGATAATAGTATAATCAAAAGGGTAGAAATAACATGGCCCAACAATACTAAAACAATATTAACAGATGTAGCCGCCAACAAAGAGCACACTATGTCATTCGAAGAATCTGAAAAGAACGATGAGGTAAAACAAAGTGAAAAATCATATTTTTCGGAAATCGAAAGCCTTGTTCCATATGTACACCAAGAAAATAATTATGATGACTACGCTAGTCAAAGTTTACTGCCCTATAAACTATCAGAGCAAGGACCATTTATGAGTACCGCTGATGTAGATGGAGACGGTGATGATGATTTGTATATAGGTGGATCTGCAGAGTATAGTGGACAGTTATTTATTTATAATAATGGAAAATATATTAAGAAGGCCACTGCAGTTTTTGAATCTGATAAGCTTCATGAAGATATGCGCAGCATATTCTTTGATTACGATAATGATGGCGATCAAGACCTTTATGTATGCAGTGGTGGTAATGAATATAAAGTTGGGAGTGCCAAATTGCAGGATCGACTTTATATCAATGATGGTAAAGGGTCTTACACGAAATCGAAAGCTCTTCCAAGAGTAAAAGAAAGTAGTTCAACGGCAATTGCTATTGATGTAGATGCAGATGGCGATCAAGACCTTGTAGTATTTAGTAGATTAGTGCCCGGTAAATATCCTCAATCTCCTAGTTCACATATATTAATGAATGAAGGGGGGCAATATATAGACCAGACAGAAGAGAGAGCAAGTTTTCTAAATAACTATGGAATGGTTACTGATGCTATCGTTAGTGACTACGACGGAGATGGTGACAAAGATATACTTACTGTAGGTGAATGGATGTCTCCTCAGGTAATGATCAATAATGGTGGCACCTTTTCATTAACTACAACGAACATTGAATCAGGACTATACTTTAGTATAGCTGCAGCTGACATGGATGCAGATGGCGATGACGATTATCTATTTGGCAATATTGGTACTAACAATAAGTACAAAGCCTCTAAAGAAAGACCATTTAGATTGTATTCAGACGACTTTGATAATAATGGCAAGTATGACGTAGTACTAGCAAGTTACTTCGACGGTAAAATAGTCCCAGTCAGAGGAAAGGAATGCTCAACACAGCAAGTGCCATATGTTAGCGACAAGTTTAAGAAATATGAAGATTACGCCAATGCATCTATAGATGAAATATATGATTTAGAAGATGCACAATCTCTTGTGGCTACATCTCTAAAAAGCATGATAGCATTAAATTCTGGAGGCAAATTGGAAAGTAAGTCATTACCAATAAAAGCACAGATGTCACCGATTAATGGATTCGTAGTGAAAGACGTAAATGGGGATAATCACTTAGACATTATAAGTGTTGGCAATCTATATTCTACCGAAGTAGAGACAACGAGATATGATGCAGGTACAGGTACAATACTTATCAATGACGGTAAAGGTAACTACAAGGCATTATCTTCCAAAAAAAGTGGAATGAATGCAAATGCAGACGCCAAGGATATCATATTATCAAATGGCATTTTAATAGTTAGTAACAATAGCGAGAAAGTACAATCTTGGAAATAAGTTATTGATACCCTTCCGCTTGTAGTTCGAATAATTCGGAATACAGGTTACCATTTTCCATTAATTCTTCATGAGTTCCAAGTTCTAGCACTTCACCATTATTAAGTACAAGTATACGATCTGCCATACGCACTGTGGAAAACCGGTGTGAGATGATGATACTAGTACGACCTTTGGTCAAGCCTATAAATCTTTGGAAGACTTCGTACTCGGCTCTAGCGTCTAAGGCTGATGTAGGTTCGTCCAGAATAATTATGGGAGCCTCTGACATATAAGCTCTGGCCAGAGCGATTTTTTGCCATTGTCCACCTGATAACTCTACTCCTTTTTTAAATCTCTTTCCTAGCTCTTGGTCATATCCATTGAGTAGATCTTTCACCACTTCGTCAGCAAGACTTAGTTCTGCGGCTTCTTCAATTTTTTTATCGTTACCTACATTCTCGATATTACCAACCGCTATATTGATTCGTGTAGTGAGATAATATTTTACAAAGTCTTGGAATATAGCACCAAATAATTTTTGATATTCTTCTTTTTTATAATGTCGAATATCTACACCATCCAATAGTATGCATCCACTAGTCGGCTCGTACAGTCTGAGAAGTAATTTTATCAGTGTAGTTTTTCCACTTCCATTTTCACCAACGAGTGCTAATTTTTCGCCTTTGCGTAGGTCGAATGAAAGACCATTAAAAACTGGGATGTGGCCATTAGGATAACTAAATGTTACATTCTGAAATTTTATACCAGTAACAATTTCAGCAGGTACAGGAAATTGCTCAAAATCAGATTGATCATTGAACTCCATATCTATAAATTCGAAATAGTCATGTAGATACATGGCATTTTCTGTTATGTTACTAAATCTAGTAAACATCACTTGTAACTGATTACGTAATTTATTAAAAGATCCAGCAAGGAATGTTAACTCTCCTATAGTGACTAGACTCACAACTGCCTTGAGAACAATAAAGACAAATGCTCCATAGTAGGCAATGACACCAATAATATTAAATAAAGCGCCCCAAACAGAACGTTTGATTGTAAGCTTTTTGACCGATTGGTAATACTTGTCAGCAGTAGTGGAGAATGTCCTACTTATAAAATCTGCCAGTCCAAATAACTTTACCTCTTTGGCAGTTACATCGCTTGCACCTATAACTCTCATATAATCTAATTGCCTTCTCTCAGGTGCCATACGAGATGTTAGTTTATAATTAGAACTAGAAAATTTGAGTTCGTTGAATAGGGTGGGTATGATAGAAATAACCAATAGGAATATCAGTATGGGGTAGAAGTATATCAATGCTGAGATAAGAGATACAATCGTAATAAAATCTTGCGCTTGCGCAAGAGAATTCGACATAAGATTTACTCTACCTACGGTCTGTCTGCGTGCACGTTCTAGTTTATCGTAAAATTCTGAATCTTCGAGATACTGTAGGTCTACTCGAGCTGTTTTTTGTATGAGTTCCACTGATGAATCATTGGAATATAGGCTGCCCATCAGCGTATCCGTAGCACCAATCAATCTATTGAAAACATCACTAAAAATAGCAATTCCAAATTCGATAGCGATTAAGAGATATAGCTTATTTAGCTCTTGAGATTCTCCAGTATTGACAATAGCTATTACTTCATCTATAATCTCCTTTCCCACCCAGAGTAGAACAACTGGAAATATGGATTTGATTAGTCTTAGAATTACGTTGAGGGCGAACATCTTTGGGCTAGACTTATATACAGCCCTAAAGAATCTAGGCAAATATTTCAGCGCTATAAAATTCTGTAGATATGATGCTTTTTGAGTTGTCATGTATTAAAGACGAATGATCGTATGGTTTGGTTCATTTAACCTTATCAAGTATTAATAAATTCAGTCATTAAAAATTCAATCTGCTCTTGACAAATATAGCCTGATCACCAATTTCGTTAAAACTATACTCAAGCTGAAAAGAAAAGGTATTATAAAGAAGCATATCTAGTGCTGGTCCATAGCCAAATAGCCATTGATTAACTAACGGATTGCCTTTTGTAAAATGTCTTTCGTTGACATATCCGTAATCCATGTTCCACCGCAGCCACGCTTTAATAGATACTTTCTTGTATTGTCTAAGCATCATTCTATTCCACCGTCTAGTGATGTCTAGTATCGATAGCTTCAGCGCATTTTTATGGATGATATAATCTGTACCGTCGATGACATATAGCTCGTATCCTGTAATGACATTTCCACCATAGCCAAGACCAGAATTGTTGGAAAAGGGTATACGGTCTCTAATAAGATTGGTTTTTCCTCTTAGCCTAGTCTCGATGATGAGCGCATCCCAAATTTTCCAGTATTTTTCTACTGAGCCGACAATAGATAGGTTATTGTATTCACTTTCAAAACCAAAACCATCTTTTTTGATATTAGCCTTTAATCGATACCCTCCCTCAGGATATAATGTGAAGACACGCTTGTCATAATCTGCATCATACTCTAATTGGAAAAATCGAAGCCTAGTGTCACCTGGCAGAAAATAATTTGAATTTAAGTTTTGCACTACGAATTCATCAACTTCGTTTTGGTGATATGAAAATCTAACCACTTGAAAGAATCTTAATCCTATACGTTTACTTAATGAGGTGCTAGCTCTAAATCTTCTGAGGAGTATCCGCTCATCTTCTAGTTGTTCGAAAAGTGTTTTGTTACCTTTGGTTATATAACCTATTTCTTTTTGTTCAGAGTAAACAACATTTGTTGATAGGCCCCACCCACCCTTGAGATAAGGAAAAGCATATTTGAGTTCATATTTACGCACATAGCCAAATTGCAGTTTGAGTTTTAGTCTATCTTTGTTTCCCGTAAGATTAAGGTGATCTATACGGGCGCCATAGTTTACTCTTTTTAGACTTCTCTTTTGTTCCTTCCACCATACATTAAAACTTCTATCTGCAAGTTCAAATATTGGGGCTGGATATATATACCAATTTTCTTGAAGGTTAACCTCGAGATCAAGTCTATTAGAGATTTGGTCCCAGTTTTTAATATTAATTTTTACAAATGTAAATAATCTTGTATTGAGTATTCGTTTTTCTTCTAGTATAATTATTTCATTGAGTGCATCCAATGAAATTGTATCACCTTTTTCGATGGCCATTTCATATTTTATGACACGATCATTTGTCTTTTTATTGCCTATGAAATTTATATTATTAACTATGATGAAGTCTATCTGCGCAGATAAATTTTTAGTCCCAATTATTATTAGGATTAAGAAAAAGCTTCTAATAAAAATAGGAACGTTCATATGAATGCAGAATTTATTATCAATAAAAATTCTATACATTAAGATAGCTCATAAGTGAATCATATCTATCCTTGAGTACATCTTCGTATTCATTTTCGGTAAATGCTCCATTGATATTATAATCAAACCTTTCTAGAGAGGCTACTATACGCCCTATACTCATTTGATTTAATTTGAGCGTGATCTGTACCTTAGTACTGTCTTCCATACGAGTAAGGAAGGTGGCTAAAATAGACCCACCTTCTCCTTCGATAATACGAGCTATTTCTGCCAGAGAATAGTTTATTTTATCAGTCTCTATTACAAGGATAGACCCAGACTCAGCAAACGAAAAACTAATCGCAAAGAAAGCAATAAGATCTTCTTGAGTGATAAGCCCTAAATATTTATTCCCATTGTCTACTACTGGTATTACTGTGAGTTTGTTTTCAGCCATTAGTTTCATCACTTCAAATAAGTGATCATTCTGATGGGCATAAGGTTTTAACATACTGAGCCTATATGAGCCTATAGCTTCGTTCATGTTCTTGTCTAGTATATCTTCTTCGGATATCATACCGAGAAATTGCTCATTATTGACAATAGGAAGATGTTTGACATGGTATATACCCATCATCGCTATTGTTTCCTCTCCTGTATCAGAGGTGCGAAGTGAGTCTATAGTTTGCGATATGAGTTCTTTAGCGATCAAGGTATAATTTTTATTTATTAACGTCTCAGAAGTCTCTTACGTTCCGTTATAAATTCATGTTCTGACAATAATTTTCTCTGAGTTTTGCCAATTTATTAAGCTGTTATAATAATATATCGTTTGTAAGATTTACTAAAGTAATTATCTAAACTTTTGCGAAGAGTCGGAATAACGTGTTTGTCTTCTCGGAGGAGTTTCTTTTCTGTGACTAGATTTGTTAGATCGTCTATTCTTTTGATTACGCGTGTCTTGATTTCTATTTTACTTGTTTTTTGTCGCTCTATCTAAAATATTTTACACGTCAATACAGCAATATCATCGTTAAACTCTTGTTCTCCTCGGAAATCATCTATCTCTGCTATCAACGTATCATTAAACGTTTCTGGATCTTCGGTGCCATTCAACTCTACAAGATTTCTAATCATTTCATCGCCAAAGTATTCCATTTTATCGTTTTGTAATTCCACCAAACCGTCGGTAAAGCTAAGAATCAATGCATCTTTGGACAATTCTATTATCTCTTCATTGATTTCTGGTAACTTATCGAAAGCACCGATTACTGTACATCCTTGATTAAGCTCTCTGATCTTGCCGTCCATATAGAGTAAGGGTGGATAGTGACCAGCATTGATATATTTCATGGTTCGCTTCTCCGTATCTATCTCTGCTATAAAAAACGTAATGAATTTATCTGCCTTCGTGATTCGATGAACGGACTGATTGAGTGCAAACACGAAGGTCTCTAGATCTCTGTATTGAAATATTAGACTTTGAATCATGGCTTGGAAGTTGGCCATTAATAAGGCAGCCGCAACTCCCTTACCAGAGATATCAGCAATACACATAGCAAACTTACGCTCACTGAATTGGATATAATCAAGATAATCACCCCCTACATTGAAGTGAGGACGATATATACTAGATAATTGAAAGTACTCACTTTTAGGCATCTCTTCAGGGATCAGCATGTGCTGTACCTCACTTGCTAGCTCCATTTCTCGGTTATATCTCTCTTGCTCTAATTGTCGCTTAAATAGGCGTTTATTTTCTATTGCAACAGCTATAATATTGGTGATCGTAGTAATGAACTGTATGCGGTTATAGAGATCTTCCTTCTCCTTGATACCGCCGATTATAGCATATGCGATGGGTGTATCTTTATGAAATACAGGTATGACAATATCGAAGTCATGTAACTTCTTATCATCGTTCTCTTTTATAGTATGTAGCCTGCTGTGCTCTAGTAGAAGAGGTATGAGTTCACTTTGCCTAATAGTATCAAATCCTATTGAAGTAGCGCAATGCCATCCTTCGTCTTCAATTACGAATAGTGCCATCTTGTTGATAGCCATTTCCCAACTGAGAAACGACTTGTACATATTAAACAGCCCTTCTCCAGATACATTATCGTTGATCGCCTGTGTTATAGTTAGTAGCGACTTGATTTGTAGTTGTTTGAGACTAAGGTCTTTCTCTAGTTTTTCTAATAATTCTAGTTCTCTATTCATGTATGGGTTTGTCAGCCACTAAGATATAGAAATGGTTTTGCTTCATTGGTCCCGTTCTTACCTAAAGAATGGTGATTTGTCTAATTTTCATAATGAAGAAGTTTAGTAACGAGTGTTAAAATCGTGTAATCTAACAATCTGCTGTTTAAATACTTGACGAAGTTCTAAATAGAACATCCACTAAAAAACAAAGTCTCTAGTAAGAAGTTATACCTTTGATATTTCATATATTCGAAAAACAATCAAAGCGGAAACATGGCTACTAGCTCTATCAACTACCAACTTTCATCTTTATCATCAACACAGCAAAGTGTTACTTGGCGTAGTCCGTCTAATATAGCTATCGTCAAGTACTGGGGAAAACACGGAGTACAACTTCCTCGCAATCCATCGGTAAGTTTTACTTTGGATGCGGCCCATACAGATACTACGGTAAGTTTCACGGAAAAATCCGAAAAAGATGGTGAAGTAAGCATAGATTTCTACTTCGAAGGAGCACCAAATGAAGCATTCGCTAGCAAAATTACTGCGTTCCTAGAAAGCTTACATGTGGAATTTAATTTTTTGCTTGATTATAACCTTAAGATTGAGAGTAGCAATTCTTTTCCGCACTCATCTGGTATTGCCTCATCTGCGTCAGCAATGTCTGCCTTAGCGCTATGTCTTTGTAGCATAGAGAAAATATTGACTGGCTGGCCTACAGACGGGACAGACTTCTTGAATAAAGCATCTCATATCGCTAGATTGGGCAGTGGAAGTGCGACAAGGTCTGTTTTTCCTGAGGTGGCAATCTGGGGAACACATCGTAATATAGAAGGATCTACGGATCTCCAAGCAATACCTTTTGATAGTCAACTTCACAAATCATTTAAAAGCTTCCATGATGATATATTAATTGTGAGTGCTGATGAAAAGTCGGTATCCTCAAGAGCTGGACACTCACTAATGGAAGTAAACCCATACGCTACTGTAAGATACGAGCAAGCAAATAAGAATATGATGGCAACGCTAGAGGCGCTCAAGACAGGTGATATACTTAGCTTTGGTAAAATACTCGAAGAGGAAGCAATGACATTGCACGCACTCATGATGTGCTCTGACCCAAGCTACATACTGATGAAAGCCGGAACATTAGCGGTAATCGAAAAAGTAAGGGCTTTCCGTGAAGAGACATCACTTCCATTGTATTTTACGCTAGATGCAGGACCTAATGTACACCTGCTATATCCTGATGAAGTGGAGGATCAGATATGGCCATTTATTGAAAGAGAATTGGTCCCTCATTGTGTAGATGGTAAAGTAATTCGTGATCGAGTGGGTTCAGGACCAAGACTGATTTAGTTTTAAGTCAAGAGTTTCTAGTCAGTAATCTTAAGTTGACCGTGAATAGTGGAAAACTAAGTAAATGAATTAAGCATTTGATTTTATATAAACGATTACATTTTCTCACACTTTTAATGATCGTTGTACCTACGGCAATCATTTATGGATTTGCACTGGCTATATTACTTCGAGAGCATTAGGATATTCAGGACGCTACTATAGATCTCTTTAATTTTATGAGAGCAATTATGTGTCTATATATTGGCGGTGCGATTATTTGGCTTCTTGGAATAATTAATAACAGTTATTGGAAAGCAGCTACTTAATTAAACTTGTTATTTATGGCAACCTTAGATTTAGGAAGATTACTTAGTATGTTATTAAATGGAATGCCAAGCGGAGGTTATCTTTTGTGTGTGATTGTAGAAATATTGTTAGCAGATTTCGCAATTTATTAATTGCAATGAAATGCAATTATGCATTCTTCATACTAAGAGAAATTCTTTTACGAGCCTCATCGACATCCAATACTTTTACTTTCACCTGTTGATTAAGTTTAAGTACTTCGGCTGGATCTTTGATAAATTTATTAGTGATTTGTGAGATATGTATTAGACCACTTTCTTTGATGCCGATATCTACAAATGCTCCAAACTTAGTGATGTTATTTATCACTCCAGGTACCACCATCCCAATACTTAGATCGGCAATTGAATTAATTCCCTCAGAGAAGTGCATGGCTTCTGCTTCACCTCTGATATCGGTTCCTGGTTTAGCTAGTTCTGTGATGATATCTTTGAGTGTAGGTATTCCTATTTTGGCAGTGACATATCGATTTAGATCTATACTACCTAATACTGATTCATTGTGGAGAAGGTTTGTAATTTTTATTTTTGCATCTAACGCCATTTGTTTTACTATAGGATAAGATTCTGGATGTACTGCTGTAGTATCAAGCACATTTTTTCCATCTCTTATTCTCAAAAACCCCGCTGATTGTTCAAACGATTTGGTACCCATACGAGCTACTTTTTTCAGTTGTTTTCTATCGTAAAAGGCTCCGTTCTCAGTTCTATATTTCACAACGTTTTCGGCAAGTGTTGGGCCTAGTCCTGATACGTATGTTAGTAGATGTTTGCTCGCAGTGTTCAGGTTTATGCCTACAGCATTTACGCTACTTTCTACTGTACGGTCAAGGCTATCTTTAAGTAAGTTTTGATCTACATCATGTTGATACTGTCCGATTCCTATAGACTTAGGATCTATTTTTACTAACTCTGCTAGCGGATCCATAAGTCGTCTTCCTATAGATACTGACCCCCTTACTGTGAGATCTTGAGTTGGAAACTCTTCCTGTGCCACCTTGGATGCAGAATAGATAGATGCACCACTTTCATTTACAAGATGTATGTCTATTTTATTTTCAAACTCTATAGACTTGCAGAGGACCATTGTCTCTTTCCCTGCTGTACCATTTCCTATTGCGATGGCTTCTGATTTATATTTTTTTGTAAGCTTATATATTTTGTCTTTAGCATCTTCTATACGCATCTGTGGAGGATGTGGATAGATCACAGTATCATATAGCAAATCTCCATTTTCGTTAAGACATACAACTTTACATCCAGATCGAAATCCAGGATCGATTGCTATTATGGGTTTGGTTCCTAGAGGAGCAGCAAGTAACAATTGTTTCAAATTTTCACTGAATACATTGATCGCTTCTATGTCTGCTTTATGTTTGGATAGTTTTCGATATTCATTTTCTATAGAGGGATATATAAGTCTCTTTAGACTGCCATCTATTGCCTCTTTGATATGATCTGCACATTCACCTTTAGAGTTGATATATTTTTTATCAAGTATCGGTGCTACTTGAGCATTATCTACTGTTATTTTTACTCTGAGACAACCTGCTTTCTCTCCTCGATATATTGCCAGTAGTCTATGTGATGGACACCTTCCTAATGACTCAGAGAATTCAAAGTAATCTCTATACTTAATCGCGTCTGCTTTTTTCTTAGTGATGACCTTACTGGATATAATTGCTGATGTACTATATATTTTTCTGATTCGATCTCTTACATATTGACTTTCACTGATCCATGCTGCTATGATATGTTTTGCACCTTCTATAGCATTGTCTACAGTTTTTACTTTAGTGTTCCGATAGGATTCTGCTATTTTGTATAATGAAGTATTACTCTGTTGCATTATTGTTTTTGCTAATGGCTCTAGTCCATTAGCAATGGCTACACTCGCTTTAGTTGTTGCTTTACGCTTGTAGGGCAGATAAAGGTCTTCTAGAGTATTGTATTCCCAGATATTATTTATTTGTTGCTTGAGTTTAGGAGTAAGGTTACCTTGCTCTTCTATTACTTTGAGGACATATTCTTTTCGCTTGATAAGATCTTGTATACTTTGATAAGTCTTCTGTATATCTGCAATCTGATTTTCGTCTAATGACCCAGTACGCTCTTTTCTGTATCGTGCTATAAATGGTATCGTTGCACCTTCTTTTAGAAGCGCCACAGTATTTTGCACAGAAACAAGAGGAAGCTTAGTTTTTTTTTGAATTAGATTTATGAGCATGGACATACATTGTTAATTGGGCACAATAATACGGTTTTTGGCTTGGTCTATAGCCTATGTATATGCAGCTTTTTGGGTTATGATTTATTTATTGCGTAAGGATTAATACCAATAATTATTTTGGTTACTAGCCTTAGTCTATTGCTACTTTTTGTTTATAATTTAGCAACCTATTTGTTTGCAATGCAAGCCATATAATACTACTCCTACGTATTTGATTTCCAAATACTTTAAAAAATAACGCCTGCCCTTGGGTAGGGCAGGCGCATCAAAACAAAACGAAAAACCAACTTTTCTTTTTCGGATTATCATATTGTAACCCTAAGCATAAATAACACCTCTAGGTGTGATATTGTTACATGGACTTTCTTAATTTTAACTTAATTGTCTTCTTGGCACCATTTCGTACTACATCTAGTTTTACAGTGTCGCCTACTTTATTAAATTTCATAACACGTTTAATGTCTTCTAGTTCATTGATTTGCTCACCATTCACTTTTTTGATGATATCTCCCGGCAATAATCCACCGAATTGAGCAGCACTACCTATATAGACATCGTCAACATAGAAACCGTTGTTTTCGGATAAGTTAAAATCTTCTTTTATGTCTTTTACATCATATCCTTCGATACCCAGATTTACTCTTTCGATGTCTCCATTCTCTATGATATCTTTGATGATAACTTTTGCAAGGTTAGATGGAATTGCGAATGAATATCCAGCATATACTCCGGTTGGGGTAGCTATGGCTGAGTTTATACCGACTAGCTTTCCTTGATCATTGACTAATGCTCCACCACTATTTCCTGGGTTAACTACAGCATCCGTCTGGATAAATTCTTCTATCGTCTTTTCTCCCTCAATAATATCTAGATCTCTGCCTATTGCACTTATGATACCTGCGGTTACCGTAGACTTAAGATATCCAAATGGACTTCCTACAGCTAATACCCATTCCCCTACTTGTACTTGATCGCTGTCAGCATATTCTAGCTTTTGGAAAGACTCACTTACACCTTCTATTTTGATTACGGCGAGGTCTGTAGATGGATCAGTACCGATTTTTGTTGCTTTCATTACTCTACCATCGTTGAGAGTCACATTGATTACATCGGCAAACCCTACGACATGATTATTAGTAACTATATACCCGTCCGATGATATGATTACTCCCGATCCTGAACCACTTTTGGGTCGATGGAAATTGTTGCCAAAGAAGTCTCCTCCACCAAAGAAATTATCAAAGGCTGAGCCTCTTCTATTGCGCCTAGATTCTTCTTGTCGTTGCATGGCTAATGTTCTGCTTTCCTGTGCATTTATGTGTACTACAGCGTCAGTAGCTACGGCTGATGCATGAACAAAATCTGTGTTGACGCCTGTATTTATTATGTTAGATGCTTTTATGACTTGTGCTGCGGCATTTGATTCTATGATAGTTGGGGACTCTGTAAATTTGAGCCCAGTAATTACTACAAGACCTCCAATGATTCCTGCTACTGTAAGTGATATTATTTGCTTCATTTAATTGTGATTTAAAAATTTAACATTTCTTAATTCGAAATTGTCATTAAATAATAAACGGTATATATGAGGGTTATTATTACTAGGATTGCGAGTTTAACATAGTGTTAACTGAGAGAGTGACTTTTATAAGTATCCTGTATACATATTATAGTATTTATTGCCGTTTACATAACCCAGTTTATATTGTCTTAGTTTAAGATGAAAAACGCAAGCGTGGCGGTGTTCGCGAAGAGTAATTTAACGTAGAAAGAATATGATTCAGATAAATTATATGCGGCATTAAGTTGCACAATCTAGATTACATCAAGTAGCGTATCGTTTTAGTGCCACTAGTAAGTGAATGTTATTTGATCTTAATGTTTATTAATGCTGAAAAAAATTTAGGTTTTCTGTCATAAGCGTTTCTTAAAATTTATATCTAGTTACTCACCCTTTGTTTCTTGTCGATCTTTTAGTATGACGCTGGCTCTGATAGGATAGTGATCTGAATATTCATTCTTGATGAGATTATAATTGAGTACGTCAAAGGATTGGTCAGACATAATATAGTCAATGCGAAGGAACGGAATACGTCCGCCATATGTACTGGATATACCTAGCCCTTTTTCACAAAAAGCATCTGACATAGATTCGCTTAATGTGCTATAAGTAAACGAACTTGGAGGATCATTAAAATCTCCAGCGATAATTACAGGATAGGGTGACTTTGACATATGATATTTCACTTTTTTGGCCTGTTCACTTCGTTTGACATTAGCCTTTTTATACTTGTTTAATATGCCACCGATTCCTGACCAAGTTTCTTTTTCGTTGAGATTTGCATTGTCTATAACTTCTGCCGCATCTCGAGAAATATTATTTGAATAAAGGTGGATACTATATACCCTAATAGTGTCTGCAGCAAAAATTATATCAGCCCAGACGCAAGAGTTGGTATTTGTTCCAAAGTCAATTTGTCCTTGAGTACCCATTGGATATTTACTCCATAGAGTCGCTCCTTTGTTCTCTAGCTTGTGCTTATAAATATCTTTAAATCCTTTTTCTATTATTTCTCGTCCAAAGAAACCCGTCTCCTGTGTACAGAGTACATCTACATCATTGTGCATTTTTAGAAAATTAATAAATTCTGCTGATCGGATTTTTCTTTTTTCTTTATTCCGTGAATAAGCCCATCTTGCATTTTGAATGTTATAACTCATTACGTTTATTACATGCGGGGAGTTGTTATTAGTCGACGAACTAAAATTGGCAAAGCTTATCAATTGATTCCATCCGATGAGAATACTCACTATACTTAACCAACTCCTACTAGGTTTTCTGATCAACCAATAAACGAGAAGAATTAAATTGATAATAAGGAATACAGGATAGAATAATCCGAAAAATGAAAGTAGCCAAAACTTCGTAGGATCTACAAGTGGAGATATATACGATAATAACAGCACTACAGCGACGACTACGTTTAGAGACCAGATTGTTTTTGCGAATAATTTCAATTACAGATTATATTGAGTTGTTTTAGATTAAAGAGTTTTATTTTTTACTTGCGGTAAACAATATCTCTTTTTCTTCATCTGTAAGACTGTCGTAGCCGTTTACTTTTATTTTATCGAGTATGACATCTACTTGTTTTTGTAAACCTGTAGAATTCGTAGAGGTGCGTTGCTTTTTTATTGAACTCTTTTTTGCCGCTACATGGGTAACCTTAAGAGATGTTTTTTCCTTTTTGGGTATACCATTATATTTGTCAGCTATCCAATTGATGGTGTCCTGCATGGGCTCTGTGATGTCTGATCCCTTTCGAAGCTGCCATACGTAATAAGCACCAAATGCTAAACCACCTAAGTGGCCCCAAGCACCCCCTGTATTTATATTTCCTTGTGTAGCTAGGACATTGACAAATATTACGGCCGCGGCGATCCACTTAATTTTTACATCACCTAGAAATAGTAATCTAACCGTATAATTCGGCGATGTCCATGCTGCTGCTGCTACGATACAAAGTACGGCCGCAGACGCTCCGTGCGCATTTCCTCCAGTTACACCTGCGAAATTGGTAACTAAAAAATAGGCAACCGCTCCCGCAAATCCTCCAAGTAAATATAGTGGTAGTACTCGTCTATCATTTAATAAATCTCCAACAATACGGCCAAACCAATATAATATCAGCATATTAAAAGCCATATGCCACATGCCTATATGTGCAAACATATGCGTCAATATGGTCCAAGGTCTAGTGAGTAATTTGATTGGGCTGGAGGGGATATATATCCAGTTGCTAAATGAAGTGTAAACACTTGGTAAAAAGGCATTAAATAATGCCAAAAACATAAATACAGCAACATTCACTATGATAAGGCGAGTGATCATATTTCCAGAGTCAAAACTTCGTTTTATATCTTCTATAATAGAATTCATCATATGCCTCCGTTTATCTTAAGCTTTGTAGTTTCCATATAAATCTAATCATTATAAATCCTACTATCGCTCCTCCAAGGTGACCCCAGTGTGCTACACCTTGTTGAAATCCTGTCACACCAGAGAAAAGACCTAAAGCAATGAGCCCTGCGGCAAGATACTTAGCTTTAATTGGTATGGGAGGGAACAGTAACATGAGTTTCATATTAGGAAATAATGTTGCGAAAGCAATAAGCACTCCGTATACTGCTCCTGACGCTCCAAGAATACTTCCATTTAGAATATAATTAAGTTCTCCAAGTTCTCCTCTATAGTTTCTTCCACTATTGAGAATGGACAAGCCTTCATTTGCCACGGCACTTATCTCAGATGGGTCTAATCCTGCAATAATACCTTGATATTCAAACCACTTGATTCCCATATGTAAAACCACGGCACCTAGACCACTTAAAAAATATAATTGTAAAAACCTTTTAGTGCCTAAAGCTTGTTCTACTAATGGCCCTAAGAAAAATAAAGTCATCATGTTGAATAATAAATGCTGAAAGTCAGCATGCATAAACATGTTAGTGATAATCTGGTAAGGTTGAAAGTTTTCGGATAATGGAAAGTACATGTTTCCCATACTTTTGATTCCTTCCGGTAAAGCCTGTGTACCAAAGAATACGATTACATTAATGATCAATAAATTTTTAACTGCGTCTGTTATTCTTCCCATATTATGTGGTAAAACGTTTTAGTAAGTCATCTAATTCCATGGTGATAAAACATTTTCGACCATTGGGGCTTTTGTATGGAACAGTACAGGCAAACAATTGATCAACTAATTCGTGCATTTCGTCGGCTTGTAGTAATTTACCACGTTTAATACATGCTGCATTCGCCATAGAGCGAGCGAGGTTACGGTCGATTCCTAGCTGTAATTCTATATTGGAATGATACTGCTGAAGAAGCGTTTCGAGCAATTTTTCAGGTGATTGATTATCTATTCCTACCGGTAGCCCATGTATAATGAAGCTATTCTTACCAAAGTGTTCTATCTCAAAGCCAATAGCATTTACCTTATGTAATATGTTATGTAGAAGGGTCGCATCTGCAGGAGTGAGATCTACAGATATTGGAAAAAGCTGCTTTTGCGTCATACCCACATGCTGATTGAGCTGTTCTATGTAGCCTTCGTATAAGATACGCTCATGTGCTGCTTGCTGATCTATCAGTAAAAAGCCAGATTTGATCTGATTGACTATGTAGGTATTATGTATCTGGTAAGGGTCTTTACGTGATTTACTAGCCATTATTACCGGTTGATCATCGCCTTGATTCATGAGATCACTCTCTACAGTGATAGCTTGACTTTGATTAGTATTGGCTTGAAGGTCTTGGTAAAGATCTTCCCAAGAATTGATATTATCTCTTTGTTGCTGTGTCAATTTCGGTCCACTGGAGATATCGCCACTTTGCTCTCTTTCTACACCATCGCTACGCATATCATGAGTCATACGGCTAGAGAAATTGGAATCCATACCAAAGTCTAAAGTAGGCGTAACAGTATAGGCACCTAGTGCATGCTTAACCGATACTTTTATGAAGTTGTATATGAGTCGTTCTTCTTCGAACTTGATTTCAGTTTTAGTGGGATGAACATTGATGTCGATCATCGACGGCGAGAGCTCTAAGAATATAACATAGAATGCATAATTATCCTTAGGAATCAGCTCATCATAAGCCACTCTTATCGCATGATTGAGATAATTGCTTTTAATAAATCTTTTATTGACAAATATGTATTGATCGCCTTTCTTTTTCTTGGCCGCTTCTGGTTTAGATATATAGCCTGAGAGTTTGAGAATGTCCGTGTCTTCGCTTACAGGTACGAGCTTGTCATTAGTATTTTTACCAAATATGCCTACTATACGCTGACGTAAATTACCTGGAGGGAGATGGTATACTTCATTACCATTATGATACATTGTGAAGAAAATATCAGGATTCGCCAATGCTAACCTATTAAACTGGTCTGTTATATGACGAAGCTCTACTGGATCAGATTTAAGAAACTTGCGTCTAGCAGGTACATTATAGAATAGATTTTTCACAGAGAAGCTAGTTCCTACATTAGTTTCTATTGGTTCTTGTTTCTTTACTTTCGATCCTTCTATGAGTATGCGTGTGCCTAGTTCGTCATCTTTGGGCTTAGTTAGCATCTCTACTTTAGCAATGGCTGCAATCGAAGCCAAGGCCTCTCCTCTAAAACCCATAGAATTGATGCTGAACAGATCGTTAGCTTCACGTATTTTGGAAGTAGCATGTCTCTCAAAGCTCATACGAGCGTCAGTAGCGGTCATACCTTTACCATTATCTAGTACTTGTATGAGTGTTTTGCCTGCTTCTTTTATGATGAGTTTGATTTCTTTGGCACTAGCATCTAGAGCGTTTTCTATTAGCTCTTTTACTACAGAAGCCGGCCGCTGGATTACCTCTCCGGCAGCGATCTGATTAGCAATTGAATCTGGAAGGAGCTGAATGATATCAGCCATATATCAGTCTTGTTCTTAAGTTTATAAAATATGATGAATGTTGGAGTGCGTTTTTTGGTAAAAAACGACAAAATAATAGTCATTCGTCATTTGTAACAGCCGCAAGATACATCAGTCGATAGGGATATACTAAAGATTTGGTCGAAGGTATTCGACATTGTATCCACAATTTGCTCTCGTCGGGGCAATAAGTGTCACATCAAATTATTTCTCATATAATATTCTCACATATATAAAATAAGGCTAATTTCGTAGATTAATCCAATTCTATGCATTATCCAGAACGTTACCTAGTTACCGCAGCACTTCCATATGCTAATGGCCCTCTTCATATCGGTCACTTGGCTGGAGCATATATTCCTTCGGATATCTATGTAAGGTTTCAAAGGATGATGGGTAAAGACGTCGTATATATCTGTGGATCAGACGAAAACGGTGCAGCTATAACTCTGAGAGCACTTAAGGAAGGAAAGAAACCGAAAGAGATTGTAGATGAGTATGATGCTAGTTTTCGTAAGTCATTTAAAGGAATGGGCATCTCTTTTGACATGTTTCATAGGACGTCAGACTCTCTGCACCATGAAACTGCTCAAGAGTTTTTTAAGACATTATATGACCAGGGAGAGTTTAAAGAAGAAGTTTCTGAACAATACTACGATGATGAAGCTAAGCAATTCTTAGCAGACAGATATATAAAAGGAACGTGCCCTAAGTGTGGCCATGATTCTGCATATGGCGACCAATGTGAAAACTGTGGATCGACACTAAGCCCAATAGAATTAATAGATCCTATATCCACAATCACTGGTACGTCTCCAATACTTAAGGCGACTAAGCATTGGTATCTACCATTAGACAAGTATGAAGGATGGCTCAGAGAGTGGATCACTGATGGTACAGTCGATGGAGAACAATTACATGACACTCAAAAATGGAAAAATCATGTTCTCGGTCAATGTAAGTCATGGCTAGATGGTGGTCTCCAACCAAGGTCTATGACTAGAGATCTAGATTGGGGTGTAGATGTTCCACAAAGCATAGAGGGCGCAGAAGGTAAGAAACTATATGTATGGATGGATGCACCTATAGGCTATATTTCTGCTACCAAAGAATGGGCTAAGCAAAATGGTAAAAACTGGGAAGAATATTGGAAAGATGACAAGAGTGAATTAATTCATTTTATAGGTAAGGACAATATCGTATTCCACTGCCTCATATTCCCTTCAATACTAAAAGCGCACGGAGGATATATCCTTCCTAAGAATGTACCGGCTAACCAATTTATGAATCTTGAGGGTGACAAGATCTCGACATCTCGCAACTGGGCAGTATGGGTTCATGAATACCTAGAAGATTTCAAGGGACAACAAGACGAACTCAGATATTACCTCATTAAGAATATGCCTGAGCTAAAGGATAGCGAATTTACTTGGGCAGGATTCCAAGAGATGAATAATAATGAGCTAGTAAACAACCTTGCCAATTTTGTCAATCGAGTTGTCGTCCTTTCTAATAAATATTATGACGGTATCGTCCCTGACTTCGATCCAGATCTAATGATCATAGGACCGGATGGTGAAGCGGAAACTGCATTTCATGATAGTGAAATTCTCAGATTATTTGATGGTGTACATGTATTGTGTCAACATATCAGAGACTATGACTTCCGAGCAGCTTTAAGCCAGCTGATGTTGATATCCACTAAGGGTAATCAGATCCTTCAATTTAATGAGCCATGGAAACTTCAAAAGACTGATCCTGAGACTGTGAAAGTCGTAATGAATCTTGCGTTACATTATGTAGCTGTTTTAAGCATAGTGATGAGACCATTCCTTCCGTTTACATCGGATAAATTACAGGGAATACTCAATTTAGATGCGATCAAGGAAGAAGATGAAATGGTATCTATGTTAGACATACTAGCTGCAGGAGAACCGCTATTAAATGCAGGACATAAGATTGGTCAACCAGTACACTTATTCAGTAGAATAGATGATGCTGTAATCGAAGCACAAAAAGCCAAACTTGTAAAACCTGTAGAGGAAGCACTAGTAACTGCGAGAGCAGTTACTATAGAAACAACACCAATAAAGGAAGAAATCGCTTTTGATGATTTCATGAAATTGGATATTCGTACGGCTACTATTCTTACTGCGGAGAAAGTAAAGAAAGCAGATAAATTGCTCAAACTTGAAGTAGATATGGGATCTGAGCAACGCACAGTTGTCTCAGGAATCGCAGAGCATTATACTCCAGAAGAAGTGATCGGAAAACGAGTATCTATCCTTGCTAATCTTGCATCTCGAAAAATCAGAGGTGTAGAGTCAAAAGGAATGATCCTCATGGCTGAAGATGCTGATGGAAAACTTAGTTTTGTGAGTCCAGAAGATGGATGGCAAAATGGTGCTACTGTTCGTTAATTTTAAAGCGTAGTGCGTATTTCAGTATTAATGAAGAACATTATCAGAAATTCAAAAAGCCGCTCTTTACGAATTTGCAATGGCAATTGTATACATTGATATTTTTACACCAGGATAAACTTTCATCAAAGCTAAAGCACAAGCTTCTAGTGTAGCTCCAGTCGTAACTACATCATCAACTATTAGTATGTGTTTGTTATTAAGATCAACTTTTGTTGTCACGAAGAATGATTTTTCGACATTTTCTATTCGTTGAATACGAGACTTTTTTGTCTGTGAAGATGTGTTTTTGATTTTTAGCAAGATGTCTACACTACATGGAATATTCGAATATTCCGAAAGGCCTTGAGCGAAAGCTTCACATTGATTATATCCTCTTATGCTCTTTTTTACTTTATGTAAGGGCACAGGTATAATGATATCAATATCTTTAAAGTAATCTACTTTTTCTACTAATTCAGCTGCCATATTGCCTAAGAAGACACCGATAAAAAATTTGCCTCCGTACTTGAATTTGTGCATTAGCTCTTGTACCGCACCTTCTTTTCGGAAGTGTAGATATGCAGCTCCTTTCTCTATATTGACTCGACCGAGAAAGTGATTTGTAAAACTATTGTTTGATATCATATGATGATCTGTAATAGGAAGATCATACATGCAATCAGTACAAAGTAGATTTTCATGACTCAAGCGAATATTACACCCTACACAGGCCTCTGGAAAGAGGTGCTTGATTATTTTTTTGATAGCTGTTTTTACATTCATGCGTATAAGGTAGGAAGATTTAGTAAGATCATCAAATGAAGAGATTGCTATACTATACTGTCCAATAGGATTCTGATTAGATGAATTACAGAACTTCTAATACTCTGTGTAATATTCGATCAATAAAGGCTCCAAATCAACCAATTCCGTTTATCTTTGTTATCTACATTAAGTCTAAATAAGACAAATAAGATAATGACAGTCTACGATTTACAAGAGGGTCAATCAGCATTAATCAAGAGTATACTTACAGATAGTTATACCTGTAAGTTACTGACATTGGGCTTGTTACCTAAATCAAAGGTGACATTTGTTAGATCAGCACCATTAGGAGGAGCTAGATATCTTAAGATAGATGATCATTATATCGCCATTAGAGAAGATGAGGCTAAAACGATTCTGATAGAAGAAGTATTGTAAACTATGGCCGATAAGAGACTTTCAGTTGCCCTCATAGGTAACCCCAACGCTGGCAAATCCACCATATTCAATCTATTGACGGGTCTGCGTCAGCATGTTTCTAATTTTCCTGGAATTACGGTAGACAAAAAGATAGGTGTATTCCAAATAGGCAGCAGTGAGAAAGTAGACCTTATCGATCTTCCAGGGATATATAGTCTATTTCCTAATAGTAAAGACGAAAAACTAGTCGTTGACATCATCACGGATCCTACTAATAGCAACTATCCTGACTTAGTATTGTATGTAGCTGATGTTAATAATCTAGAGAGACATTTACTATTATCTACGCAGTTACTCGATTTAAAGATACCGATGATTATCGTGCTAAACATGATAGATATCGCAGAAGCAAATGAGCAATCTATAGACGCTGACGCACTGCAAAAAGAATTAGAAGTACCAGTACTAACCATGAGTGGTAAGACTGGTTATCAAGTTGAGGAACTCAAAAATAAAATTGAAAAATTTATTTCGGAGGGCAAAGATGCATTCGTAAAAGAAGAGCCGTTCTATTGCATGACGGCTGGTGAAAAAGTGCTTACAGATAATGTAAATGCAGCAATGAACTCTGACCAATCTTATAGAAGTAAAATATTGGCTCACCATCATGAGTGGTTATCACATCTTAATGCAGCAGATCGCATACAGATTAAAAGTATAGCTGGAGAAGCTGGATTTGACAATATAAAAGGTCAGATCAGCGAGACGATGAACCGATACAATAAGTTTGGCTACCTTGTAAAATCTACTCTAAATAAACCCAACCTATCGAGTCAGTCATTTACTGAGAAGATAGATAATATCATCACACATAAGATTGTTGGTCCTATTATTTTCTTTGCGATCATGCTTCTGATGTTTCAGTCCATTTATTCTTGGGCGAGTTTTCCTATGGATCTGATAGATGGGTTTTTTGGTACTGCAGGCTATTTTGTGAGAGGCATCTTACCGGAAGGATGGTTTACCAATTTGATTGTGGATGGAATCATCGCTGGATTGGGTGGCATCTTGATATTTATACCACAGATCACGATATTATTCTTTTTGATAGCGGTGCTGGAAGAGTCTGGATATATGTCTAGAGCTGTATTTATGTTTGATGGACTGATGCAGAGATTCGGCCTCAATGGTAGAAGTATAGTAGCTCTAGTATCGAGTGGCGCTTGTGCAATACCGGCCATAATGAGCACTCGTACTATAGGTAATCGTACAGAGCGACTTATTACGATCA
>OBMK010000816.1_pt1 | contig 28977 bp, 34 predicted proteins | sample 1539081 | NCBI WGS metagenome assembly OBMK01 (sample SAMEA3355528, study PRJEB22509) | marine metagenome | biome: marine; feature: river plume; material: water | place: USA | collected 2010-08-07 | depth 0.5 m | reverse complement strand
TTAGGTGTCTTAGACGCTCAACAAGGGCTATATATAGCGTCAAAATAACAAGGATAACCAAATGCCCCAAACCCAACAAAACACAAAAATTCTACGCCTTAAAAGCAGTTTTAACAGAGCACTAACATTAGACAAATACAAGCAGTTAGTTCACTTTGTAATAGTAAAAAAATTAAAAGCACACTGTCCAGGAGACTATGTTTGTTACAGATTCTATACAAATTGTGTAGGTGTTGCAACAAGTGAACCAGATATAAATGAATGGCTCTCACTTCACGACTTAGGTAGTAGACCAGTAATTACTAAAAAACTTAATACTTCAGGCAAAGTGTTAGCACAAGCAAAACAAAATGGATTTACCAGTCTTGGGTTTGCTGACGGTATAATGCAAAGCAGTGAAAATTTACAAGATGAAATTATGCGTTTATTAGACAGCGGTCAAACACTTACAAATATTGCTAACAATTTAGGTTGCACAACTGCAAACATATATTACCACAGAAAGAGATACAAAGAACGTATGAACAAGCAATTAGAGGTTGACAAAACCTAGTTTATACTGTATAAATATATATAGTAAGTTAAAAAATAATCAATGATTACTCAGACATTCTCCAAATAATGTTCAATTTTAGCTTACAGTTGTATAAGGGTGATACTAGGATTCATTGCCTAGCTCCAACAAAATGTAACTGGAAACAGTGCCATATATATTAAAGCAGAACTGCCCAATACTTTATACAATGATTCTAAAAAGGCGTCGAAAGGCGTCTTTTTTCTTGACAAATGCACCATTTTGTGCTATAATGATAAATACATTAAGTAAAAGAATAAACTTTTACAATCTATAGGAGAAGACAGTGAGATATTATATTCTAAATTACACAAACGAAACTAGTGCTACGCACGGTAATGACTATTACCATGTAAACATATGTAATGAAAACTTAGAAGAGTTTTGGACATATGTATATCCCTTTCAAAAAAACGGCAAGAAAATACACAATGCACAAACTTGGCTTAATATACTACAATGCAAAGAAGGTGTTGTAATAAGTAACCTAAAGTTATTGCCTAATAAGAAACATCTTATTAATGCCGACAGTATAAGACAAGCAAAACCGGAACAGTTATTTCCTACAAAGCAAGAAATGTATGATCATATAGGTGATTTAATTCACAAACGTGATGTTGAAAAACTTGAAAAACATTTTGATAATGATATGTTTGATATAAGTTGACAAAAACAAATAACTATATTATAATACTAACATTGGCTAATACAAAACTAACACAGAACCCTTACATACCCTCCTTGACAACACAGCATTGAAGGCTAGAGAAACACTAGTTTAGAAACTTGCTTGAGGGGTTGCGTTTTCCAACTAATGAAAACTGACTAGACATATGAATGCAACTGTAGGCAGAAAGCATTCTTAAAAATCACTGGTGTATGGTAAGCAGGAACGAGCCAAATGTCTTATAGTCTCTAAAAACACCCTAGGCTGTAGTAGCCTACTTATGACTGAAGAGATCTAATAAGTTATATTATATAATAACAAATAAACCACATATAAATGTTTAATGTTCCACTTAAGAAGAGAAAAAAAATAAACAGAAAAAACTCTTTAGAGTTTTGATGTTTTCTGTTGCCTGAAAGGGAACAGATTATAAAGGAGTAAATACTAATATGGTAATAGAAATATACAGCTATGAAGATGGCATGAGATATGTAGACCAAAAGGAATATAAGGATTATTCTGAATGGGAAAAAGATTGGATGATAATGAAGTTTCGTGATGTTTGGACAGGACATAAAATCTATGATATGAGCATGAAGGAATTCAGTAAACTATCACAAAAACAAAGAAACAACATGAACTGCAAAGCAGTATTTGACAGAGAAGCGTTTATACGCAAACACTAAAGGAGAAAAATATGAATACAGATAGACTAAAACATTTTCGTAAATGGTGGAGAGTTAACCACCACAAAATACCAGCACATACTTGGTTGGTAAAACATTCAAAACGAACTATGCACAATTACAATATAGCACCAGAACAATTTGATCATTGTAGAACTGTAATGAAAAGATGGAATTTAAGTGAATACAAACGCTTAAATGCCAAAGATGCAGAGTTCTTATGGCGCTTAACACACCCTACTATTAACCAAAGACGTGAAAGATTACTAGCAACAGCTATGTTTTTTGAAGAACAACGCAAAGGTGTAGACAGAAAGTTTAGTAAATGAATGATGCAGACCTACTGTTAGATAGAGTTCATAAAAAACTTAAGGCTTGGCAAAACATATACGAAGTCTTAGGGCAAGAATTTGAATATAGACGTCCTACAGAAGAAGAAATGGATCGTTATATAATACTTTATGTGGCACAAAGCTATAAAAAACCACCAAAAAAACCAAAAAAAGATTAAATTAATTTAAAATAAATTATAACCCATTGAAATATATGGGTTTCTTTTTGTAGAAAAAGGTTGACAAAAGCAAGACATCTTGCTATAATATATATATAACAATTAAGTTATAACAACAAACGGAGCGTAAATTATGAGTAAGAAATTAAACGGTAAAGCAAAAGCAAAAGCAAGAGCAAAAGCATTTAAGGCAAAACAAGCGTCTAAGGCAACTAAGGCAACTGTTAAGAGTCTATTACACCCAAATACAGATCTTGTAGGGTTTTATTGGGGTTACAAAGCAAATGATAATGTTAACGGCTTTGAATTTTCAAATATGACACTTGATGCAATGGGTATGTCTAGAGTAGATGCAATTCAAATGGGTGCACATTTTAAAGAATGTGCTGATAAACAAGTAAGCGTCTTAAAAACAAATAGGACTATGCAAGTGTATAATCAATCCAGAGAAGAGTTTGTTGCTGAAGAAAAAGCAAGAATGATTTGGGCAAGTAAAGAGTTAGCTAAGATGACTAAAGGTCCATTTCAGTTTAACAAAGATCTTATTCAAAATCTTATAATTTGGACCTGTGCTATTTCAACTTGTGTTGCAGCTGGTGTTTTAGAACAAGATGAATGGAATGGTGATAAGTTTAGTCATATTCAATGTGCTGATCCAAGTATTAGAGCAGCAATGTTTGGGGAAACAGCGTAATAAAAAGGTTGACAAGTAAGACATCTTACTGTATACTATAAGTATAGACAATAAAGTTTATAACAACAAAACGGAGAAATACAAATGACAAAACTAACAACACCACAAAACGCACTAACGCATGTTAAAGCATACATTTTTGAAATCATTCAACATCAAGAACGGGCTATGATGTGGATGAGTCCAGATTACAAAGCAGAATGTGAAAAATATGTTGGTGATGCGTCATCAAAAAGTTTACAAATAGCAAGTTTTGTTGATGAGTGTATACGTGATGCTAAAACTTTTGTAGAAGTAAAAAACATTCTTAAAGATATGTATAGCAAAGGACCAAATGCACCAGAGCGTTGTTATACACAAAGGATCTTTCCACTTATTGAAAAGTTTTACAATGCAATGAAAAAGGTAGTTCCTAACCTTGAATACAAATCTCATGCTGGAACTGAATGCAGAGGCTGGTGGCGTGTGTTTGGTGAGATTTCAGGACATGATTCATATTTCTGTAGCTATGATCTTGGGCGTGATATTGGAATGGCAATTGATTTTAGAAATGCAGGTGCTATTACACAACAACAATACAACAACCACGTAACAAAACGGACACTTAATATGCTAGGTTCTAAACGCTTCCAAACAAATGGACAGCCAGATGCAAAGTTAGTCTTAGGTTATCTTAAACCTGAATACCAAACTAATGAATATTTTGATATGCGTTTTGTTAATTGTGTAGAGGAGACAGCGTAATAAAAAGGTTGACAACTAAGACATCTTAGTGTATACTATAAGTATAGACAATAAAGTTTATGACACAAATGGAGAATACAATGAATACATTAACCAAAAAAGAATTAATCCAAGCACTTACGTCAATTGTTGAACTTACACAAGAAGACATTGACGATTTGTGGGACAATCACAGTGAAAAAGAAGTTGCAGAAGTGTTATTATCGTATACCAAACTTAATGAGGAGACAGCGTAATGACAATTGATAAATTCAAAGCAAATCAACAAGAAGAATTAATGATACAAAAATTAGCAGGCAAGGCAGCAGTGGTTGACTTCCTAGAACCTTTAAATGAACTACAAGATCTTGTTACAAAACTAGGTCAAAAACAAATGAGCAAGTTGAATGTAAGCAAAGAAGAAAAGACTGTTTTGGCTGCTTATAGAGAAGAACTTAATACACAGGTTAAAAACTTGCAACACATGGTGTATACAGTAGCAGATCAACTTGATGTTGATACAGCATCTTTAAGCACTCATTTAGATAACCTTACAAGAAAATTTGAATTTAAACTTTATATTATTAAAAAGGAGACAGCGTAATGGCTAAAACAACTAAAAAAACTAAAACAACTGAAGCACCTAAGGAAGATGCAGTAAGTATAAGTATTCAAGATATTGTGCTATCAGCAAATATCATTGACCTTGCTACACAACGTGGTGCATTTAAGGCCGGAGAAGCAAGTCAAGTAGGCGCATGCTTTGACAGACTTGTGGCTTTTATCAAAGCAAATACACCAGAAGAAGAGGCACCAACAGAAGAAACAGCCTAAAAGAATTGCGAGAGCAATAGTTTACTAGAGTTAGTAAACACTAAACCCACAATAGACTTTTATGCTAAGAGTTCTCTATTGTGGGTTTTTTCTTGACTGCCAAATCTTGCGTTATAAGAGACTTCGTAATTTAGACTGCTATACACCTTAATGCCGCTTTATCTTACAAAAAAGGGCTAAATACTAAGGCTTATTAGACAGTGGGGGTTCTGCTCTAATACGCTGGCTCAGGAGTGTTACATTCCTTGTTGACTTCTGAGCTATTTCTTACGGTTTCAATTTGGATAAATAACATTGTAAAACAACAAGGAAATCATACCATGAATGAATTAGACAAATTATTTAAAGCCCTAACAACCCTAACAAATCTTGCCATTATATATCTGTTTATCAGATGGAGTTATGAAGGGTTAGATTTCATATTAAGGAGTATATTAAGCTAATGCCAGCAGCAGAATACAATATAACAATATCACAAAATGCAGACTTTATCAGAAGCTTTCAACTAAAGGAAGCAAATGTAGTAGTAGATATTACAAATAAAACCTTTGCAGGAAAGATTAAAAAGAACTATAATGAAACATCCGGCACAGACTTTACGGCAACAATAGACAATGCTGCAACAGGTCTGTGGACAATGAAACTATCAGACACAGAAACAGCCGCACTTAAACCTGGTGATCAAGTGTATGACATTGTAATGACGGATACAGTAAGTGGAGAGAAAACAAGATTACTACAAGGTAAAGCATTTGTTAGTCCAGGAGTAAGTTAAATGAGCACATATACAATATTGCCTAAAGATGATAGCAACTTAGGCGTAACGGTTATCAGTGATGACCAGAGTCAAGTAATAGTAGTTGACTCAGCAACACAACAAGTAACAGTAACAGAGAATGTAATTAGCGTAAGCGTTACACCTGGTCTTATTGGCAGTTTAACTGTTGATAGTGTTAATGGTAAAACAGGCTTAGTTGTTTTAAACGCTGATGACATTAGTGAAACAGCAGACCCTGCCGGAAACAAATATTACACAGCCGCAAGAGATACTGCACAATTCAATATTGATTTAGCATTAAAGACCACAGACGATTTAACTGAAGGTTCAACTAACGAATACTACACAGACGCTAAAGCCAGAGCCGCACTAACAGGTGCAGGCGATATTAACTACAATCAAACTACAGGTGTTATATCATTTGATAGTTCAAGTTTAGTTACAAGTGTAAACGGACAAGATGGTGCCGTTGTATTAAGCACAACAAACATTGCAGAAGGAACTAACGCATACTGGACACAGGTTCGATTTGACAACGCATTAAGCAGTTCGTCTACAGATGAATTACTTGAAGGAAGCACAAACCTTTATTACACACCAGGCAGAGTTCAACAGGTTATTACTGCAAACACAGAACAATTTATTAAAGCTGATTCAACAGAAACACTCACAAACAAATCAGGCAACAACTCAATGTTTGCTAATGATTCAGATTACCTTACTAGTATTAATGGAAGAATTGGCCCATCAGCTACAATGGACACAGATGATTTACAAGAGCCAGCAGTTGGTGCCACAAACAAATACTTTACAGAAGCAAGATCAAGAGCGTCAATTAGTGTAACAGACACTGGTGGAGATGGAAGTTTAAGTTATAACAACACTACAGGTGTTCTTACTTTTACAGGCCCAGCACCAAGTGATGTTAGAGTATTAGTAAGTGCCGTTGATGCAGGTGGAGATGGAAGCTTTGGTTACAATCAAAGCACAGGTGAATTTACATACACAGGACCAACACCCACTGAAGTTCGTTCACACTTTACAGTAAATGATTTAGGCGGTGACGGAAGCATCACGTATGATAATACTACAGGTGTAATTGATTACACTGGACCAAACCAAGCTGAAGTTAGAGCACACATTACTAAAGTCTTTGTAGATGCATTAGGCATTCAAGCTACAAGTGTAGACGCAGACAGTGTTGCATTAGGCACAGATACAACAGGTGATTATGTTAAAACAATAGCAGGAACACCAAACAAAATTGAAGTAAGCGGAAGTGGAACAGAAGGTAGACCAGTTACATTAACATTACCAAGCACAGTTCAGATTGCACAAGATCTAACTGTAGGCGGAAACTTAACTGTAAGCGGTGACTTAACTTACCTAAACACTACAGACTTACAAATACAAGATAATCTATTTGAACTTAACAGTGGCTTAACAGGCACTCCAGTTAATGATAGTGGAATGCTTATACAAAGAGGCAATCAAACTAATCAAATCTTTATGTGGGACGAAAGTGTAGACAAGTTTACATTGGGTGCGACAGCAAGTGAAGATGGCGCTAGAGGAAACATCAACGTTACAGTTGGAACATTGGTTGCAGACATTGAAGGTAATTTAACTGGTGATGTTACAGGTAATGTTACAGGTAACGTAACAGGCAATACAACAGGAGTTCACACAGGCGCAGTAACCGGAGATGTAACTGGAGATATAACTTCAACTGGCACATCAACATTTACAACAGCTGATATTAACGGTGGAAACATTGATGGCACTATAATTGGTGCAGTAACAACAGCCGCAGGATCATTTACAACAGTAAACGCAAGTGGAGCCATTACAGGTAACTTAACTGGTAATAGTGCAGGACAACATACAGGTTCTGTAGTGGGAACAAGTGTAAGTGCAAGTGTTGGATTTACAGGTGATGTTCAAGGTGATACAAGCGGAACACATACAGGTCCTGTAAGTGGTAATGTTTCAGGTAACTTAACAGGTAATGTAACAGGTGACTTAGTAGGTAATACTTCAGGTGGAACACACACTGGACCAGTAACCGGAGATGTAACAGGTAACTTAGCAGGTGATTCAACAGGAACACACACTGGTCAAGTTAACGGAACAACTGTTACTGCAAGTGGCGGATTCACAGGCACATTAGTAGGTAATGTTACAGGCAATGTTCAAGGTAATGTCCAAGGTGATTTAACTGGTGATGTTACAGGTAAAATAACTTCAACAGGCACAGGCTCACAAAAGAGTGTATTCACAGAAGTTGATATTAATGGTGGCACAATAGACGGCACACCAATTGGCGGCAATGTAGCAAGCACAGGTGAATTTACAACTGTATCAACCACAGGTTCAATCACTGCCAACACAGGCTTTGTTGGAGACTTAACAGGTGATGTTACAGGTAATACAACAGGACATCATTTTGGTGATGTGACAGGAAACTTATCTGGATCAGTTACTGGTAATGTTCAAGGTAACACAGAAGGTGATTTAACAGGTGATGTTTATGCAGGCAACGGCACAAGTAAAATACTTGAAAATGGCACCAATGGAACTGATGCAGTATTTACAGGTAATGTAACTGGAAATGTTACAGGAACTGTTTCAACCTTATCAAATCACGACACAGGCGATTTAGCAGAAGGTTCAAATCAATATTATACAGATGCCAAAGTATTAACTAAGATTAACAACACAAGCATTGATGGTTTAAGTGATGTTGACACCAGCACAACTGCACCAACAACTGCACAAGTATTAGAATGGGATGGAACTAATTGGGTCCCAGGTGATTCAGGTATTGGTGATGTTACACAAACAGGAACACAAACACTATCAAACAAAACATTATTAGGTCAAAAGGTTGATTATATTGGGCCAATAAATGTTGGTGACCCAGTTACAATAAATAAAATTAGATCTAATGCAGGTAGCACTGGGCAAATTAACCCAAGCAATTATGGCGGGCAATTAGCTGCAACAAACGCCACTGCTACAATTAATTCAGACAGATTTCAGTTTAATAATATTCCAAGTGGAGGAAACCCAACTTCATATCCAGGATATGGATGGTCAACTCAATTAGCTGCACGAGAAGGTTATACAGGTTCAAATCCATGGCTTGGTAAAGCAATTGTTGACATATCATTAACCAGGGAACCAATTAGTGGACTAAGCACTACTGAATTCTTAAGTGCTAAAGCTCTTTATGGAGGTGGCTTTTCAACTAAAACAATTAACAAGACTGTAGCTCCCAACACAGGCAGCTACTATAATATCAGACCAAAATCAACTGATGGACATTTAAGTGAGTTAACTTTAACTGGATCATCAGCATATACTAATGCATTATCTCCACAAAGTGATAGCAATTGGCAATACAACAGATTAAAAAGCACAACCAATGGAATTACATTAGCAAACTTAGATATAGATGGTAGTGCAATATCATTTTATGGCAATGAATATAGGCTTCCAAACACAGACGGAACAAGTGGTCAAGTATTATACACAGATGGTAACGGTAATATAAGTTGGACTGCAGCAGTTGGAACAGTTTCAAGTGTTAACGGAGAAGTTGGCACAGTTGTATTAAACACTGACCATGTCGATGAAGACGCTAACCCTGTAAACAAATATTTCACAGATGCTAGAGTAGAAAGTAAATTAAACATTACCAACCTAGATGAGATACAAGATGTTGTTTATACATCTGCACCACAGGCTGGTGAAGTGTTGCTATGGGATAGCACTGTTTTTCCAAACGGCGCATGGAGACCAAACACAGTATCAGGAACAGGAACTGTAACAGGTATTACAGCAGGTGATCATTTAGCTGTTGGAGGTGGCGGAACATCTATTATTACTACCGCTGGAACATTAAATGTAGAAACAGGTGGCGCAGGTGGAATTGTAACAACAGATGGATTCAACAGATTACCAGCCTTAAACGCAAGTCAATTATTAGATCTGCCTGATTCAGGTGTGCAAAGTATTACAGCTTCAACTGGTTTAACAGGTGGAACAATCACTGGCACTGGAACAATTGCAGTAGATGTAGGTCAGACAGCAGGCAAGATTGTTCAGATAGATGGCAATGGTAAATTACCAAGTGTAGACGGTTCACAGTTAACAAACTTACCACCAACTGGTGTGCAAAGTGTTACAGCCGGAACAGGTTTATATACAATAGGTAATCAACCTATTACAAACACTGGAACATTATATGTTGATGTTGGAACAACCGCAAACAGAATTGTTCAATTAGACTCTAATGCAAAGCTACCAGCAGTAGATGGTTCACAGTTAACAAACTTACCAGCTAGTGCAGCACAAACACTAACGTTTAGTTCACCAGACTTATCACTATCAGGCGGAGGCGGCACTGTTGACTTATCAACGTTAACACCAAGCTCAATGGCGTGGAGTTCAATTACAAGCACACCAACTACTATTAGTGGATACGGAATTACAGACGCATTTGATGGAGCATACAGCTCATTAAGTGGACTACCAACATTGTTCAGTGGTGCATATGCAGACCTAAGTGGAAAACCAACATTATCTACAGTAGCAGGAACAGGTGATTACAGTGATCTATTAAACAAGCCAACATTATTTGATGGAGCATTTAGTAGTTTAACTGGAACACCAACTACAATTAGTGGATACGGAATTACAGATGGTGTTACATTAACTGGAACAGAAACACTAACAAACAAAACAATACCAGCTTTTACTGGTAATGAAATCAAATACACAGCCAACAGTGGAAGTGGTAATAACTTCCAGGCACTAAAGATTGTTAATGAATATGATTCGACTTTAACACCAGACTATTCAAATTTTAATGGTGCATTCCAAATACAAAACTATACACAAGCTAGTTCAGACTGGATTAATGTTTTACAATTCCAAACACCAAACAAGAAGAACATGTTTAGGCTTCACATTGACAACTCAGATTTTGTAGCCAATGATGGAAATATAACTGACAAAAACTTTACAGCTGGTAATTTTTTAACTGGCAAAACATATAAAATTGTTAGTGTTGGAACCACAGACTTTACAACTATTGGTTCAGCCAATAACAATGTTAACACATTATTTGTAGCCACAGGTGCAGGTAGTGGAACAGGAACAGCTGATGCTTGGGACACTGGTTCACACTATTCAACATTTAGTATGAAAGGTGCAGACAACATTGGCTTTGTAAAAGCAAGTGACGGATTTGTTATTGGTGTTAAATATAAGATCTTTACTGTTGGAACCACAGACTTTACAGCAGTTGGTTCAGCAGACAACAATGTAGGCACAGAATTTGTTTGTTCTACAGCAGGTTCAAGTGGAACAGGTATAGCAGTTGATCAAAGACCTTTTAAAGGACAGAAAAACAGATTTAGTTCTTACACTGCTCATCAAAGCCCAAATACATGGCCAACTAATTTAGATTTTGACGCTAACACTATCAGCTTCCATAGTGAATATGTATTCCCAACCAGTGACGGTAGCAGTGGACAAATATTAACAACAGATGGTGCAGGACAATTAAGTTTTACAAGCCCAAGTGGATCTGGAACTGTAACAAGTGTAGATAGTGGAACAGGATTAACAGGTGGACCAATAACAGGTTCAGGAACATTAAATGTTGATGTTGGAACAACTGCAAACAAGATAGTTCAATTAGATTCAAATGCAAAACTACCAGCAGTAGACGGAAGTAACTTAACAAACTTACCAAGTGGCGCTGCTCAAACACTTAGCTTTACGAGTCCTAACTTAACAATAAGTGGAAGTTCAAGCACAGTAGACCTAAGTGCATTAAGCACAACATCATTGGCATGGAGTGCCTTAACAGCAACACCAACTACGATTGCAGGCTATGGAATAACAGATGCATTTGATGGCAATTATAATAATTTAACAAACAAACCAACATTGTTTAGTGGTGCATATGCAGACCTAACAGGTAAGCCAACAATACCAACAAACAACAATCAATTAACAAATGGTGCAGGTTACATTAGTAGTGTTCCAGCACAATCGTTTGCTAGTTTAACAGGTAAACCAACTACAATAAGTGGATATGGAATTACAGATGCATTTGATGGAGCTTATAGTTCATTAAGTGGACTACCAACTATTCCAACAAACAACAATCAATTGACAAATGGTGCAGGTTATTTAACTTCTGTTCCAGCTCAATCATTTAGTAGTTTAACAGGTAAGCCAACTACTATTAGTGGATATGGAATTACAGATGCATTTGATGGAGCTTATAGTTCATTAAGTGGACTACCAACATTGTATGATAATGCAGCTGTAGACACACACTTAAACACATCAACTGCAGCAACTAACGAAGTATTAAGTTGGAATGGAACTGATTATGATTGGGTTGCACAAACAGGTGGTGGAGGTGGATCAACCACAATCAACAACAATGCTGACAACAGAATTATTACAGGTTCAAATACTGCAAACACGTTAAATGGTCAAGGTGATTTAACTTATGATGGTGATCATTTATTAATAGAAGGAACTGCAAGTGCACCAGATGATGCTGTTGTTAATATTAAAACAGACAATAGTTTATGGAGCAAACCACAAATTACATTAGAAGACAGCAGCGGTAAAGCAGTTGCCCTACTTGGACAAAATGATCCAAATTTAGATTTAGATAAACTTGTGTTTATGATGGACCCAGAAGGTAATCATAACAAGACCGGTGCTTACACAGGTGATTACGGATTCTACTACACCAAAGACTGGGCAAACCTTGCAGGTGGCGGTGATGTTATAATGCGTAATAGAATATTTGGTGCTGAAGATCACTTTACTACAAGTGTATTTGGTGACTATAGTTCAGCAGTAAACGGCGTGTATCAATACAGACCTTTTCAATTAAACACTCAAAAGTTTAAAGTTTTGGTTAGTGATAGTAGTAATAACATATCTGAAGCATTTAGAGTTGAAGAGGGAGTCGTTAGATTCTTTGAAGAATATATGTTCCCAACATTAGATGGTAGTGCTGGCCAAGTATTAACCACAAATGGTGTTGGACAATTAAGTTTTGAAACTCCTGGAGTCACACAAACTGGATCAGAAACACTAACAAACAAAACATTAACTTCACCAATACTAGGTGGAACAACTACAACTGCAAGTGGCAATCTTGTATTAGATCCTGCCACAAATATATTAGAAGTTAAAGGTTCAGGTTCTACAGACGGTCAAATTCAACTTAACTGTAGTGCTAACACTCACGGACAAACAATTAAAGCACAACCACACAGTGCAAATGTAACCAACACAATGCTATTACCAACTGGTGCTAACAGCACATTGGTAAGTGAGGCAACAGTAGATGGCTTAGTAGACACACATTTAAATACATCAACTGCAACAACTAACCAAGTGTTAAGTTGGGATGGAACAGACTATGACTGGGTAACAAACAGTGGTGGCGGTAGTTCAACACTAAGTGGATTAACTGATGTTGATATTACAAGTGTTCAGAACAATGATCTACTTATGTATAACAGCACTGCAGGTGAATGGCAGAACACTAATTTAGGCGTAAGTGTTACACCAACACTAACTGGTGATTCATCAACTTCATCAGCTTTGACTTATGTGTTAACTGTTAGCAACCATGCAACATATGATGACCCTGCATACTTTGTAGAAGTTTACACAGGAACAACTAAAGTTGTTGACAATGATGATGTAATAGATAACTTAGATGGAACATTATCATTTACAGCACCAGCAGCAGGCACACACGAAATTAGAGTTAGATGTCAAGACTTTGGTGACTTACAATCAGAGATAGCAACCAAGGCATTAACAACTGCAGCATTTGGTGGCACATACCGTTATTGGCGTGTTGCTAACTTTACCGGTTCACCAACTAACATGGGTATTAAAAATATTAGATTCTACAGTGGGACAGGGCAAACTGGCACAGCATATCCAACTAACATGACCAGCGGCACAGCACCAACACCGTTTGTTGCTACTGCAAGTTATTATTATGCACCAGCAGGTGAAACATATGCACCTTGGAAAGCATTTGATAGTAACAGCTCACAAACTTGGGTTTGGTATTTGGGACACAGTGGAACACAATTAGCTTCTGACTGGGTCCAGATTGATCTAGGAAGTGCTACAAGCATTAGCAGTTTAACTGTTGGTGCATGGTATAGTAACCAACCAAGTTCATTTCAAATACTTGCATCTAGCACTGGAGCGTTTAGTGGTGAAGAAACTACAATTGCAACAGTAACAACTACTGGTAACAGTAGTGATGTTGGTAACATATATAATATAGGATAAGGAGAACATTATGAGTTTAGCAAGTGAATGTCAGGACGCAATATTTAATTATGTAGATGCTGACACACAAAGAAATGCAGCTTTAACCGGTGAGCATAAAGATTATGTAATGTTGGTATTACAACTAATGCGTGATCAATACGCAGTTCAAAAGGCTGAAGGTCTAACAACCTTTACAGTGCCAGAAGGCATAGCATTAACATTAACAGAGGAGTGTCCCTGGTGAGTCAGGTAATTAAACCAAAACGCAGACATACTAGTGGAGCACCAACAACAAGTGATTTGGAACCAAATGAAATTGCAATCAACACAAATGACTTTACTATATATGTTAGAGATGAATCAAACAATATACTAAGAGTTGGCGGTGTGCAAACACCAATGAATCAAGACTTAGATACAGATCAATATGAAATTAAAAGCACAACATCATTGAACAGTAATCTTGGATTACCAGATGGTGTTAAGATGGGATCATATTTAAAATTAGCACACAAAGCCGATGTCGCTAGTGAATTCGTAATTGATGCACAATACTGTGAAGTAGGCAAAAGATATATGATTTCAAGTGCAGGTAACACTGATTGGGTTGCAATGGGAGCCGGTGGTAACTTTGGCACAACAATCTTTACATGCACAGCAACAGGAACTGGAACTGGAACATGCTTTGTTGGTGATGATTATTTTGGCGTATTGGCATATGATCCTAGCACTAAATATGTGGTTGTATATAATGATTATGACAGTGATACAGGTTCAGGCACAGCAAGAAGATTTGGCTGGCAGAGATTATCTAAAGGCCAGTTCAACTAATAAAGGAGCTCTACCATGAGTAAAAATGAGGACAACACTGAGGACAAACAGGTTAAAGCAGCACCAAAGAAAGGTGCACCACGAAAAGAAGTTGATGTAGAAATACTTAAGAAACTTTGCGAAGTGCAATGCACAGTCAAAGAAATGGCTTACATATTAGGCGTGAGTGTAGATACATTAAATAGGAACTATAAGGATGTAATTGCAACAGGCAAGACGCTTGGTAAAGTTACATTAAGAAGAGCACAATGGCGAAACGCAATTGAAAAGAATAATGTTACTATGCAGATTTGGCTAGGTAAGAATGTTCTTAATCAAACAGATACACCATTGGACGAAGAAGATGGGCAGATACTGCCTTGGACAGACTAACACAGGAAAGCTAAAATGAGCAAACAAGAGAATCACAAGTGGGCAGAAGTTACAGAACAAAACGCTAAAGATATTGTTGATATTAAACACAGTATTGACACTATCAAAGACAACCACTTAAGACACTTGGAAGCTGACATGTGTAAGCAATCTAAAGCAATTGAGAAAATAGACAACCGCTTGTGGTGGGTGTTGGGAATCTTAGTTGTATCAACAGTTATAGGGATGATAAAAAATGGCTTATAAAAAGAAAAAAGGCAAGAAGAAATACGGCAAGTAAACAAAGGGGAAATACTATGAGAAAAAAGATATTAGAACATTTAAAGAATAAAAAGGCTTGGGCAGTTGTGGCAATAGCAGTAATTTGTTACTGGCTTTGGACTACATATAATACTGTGGCGGCAGTATAAATGAAACTAACCCCCGAACAATTGGACGCTTGGAGAGTTATACCAAGAATGTTGATACTAACATATATGATATGTTTCTATCTTGTTATAACTTGGTTTATGGATTTACCAGATCCAAACAATGCTCAAGCAGCATTTACTAGCACAATGATTGGTGCAGGTGCAGCTTGGTTTGGATTGTATGTAAATGGAAAATCAAATGCCACTAAGTAATGTTCAACAAACAATAAGTGACGACTCCGCAAGATTTAAAGTTGTAGTTGCTGGTAGACGTTTTGGTAAGACATACTTGTGTATGCACGAAATGGCTAAAGCAGCAAGACATCCAAATGCTAAAGTATTTTATGTAGCACCAACATATAAAATGTGTAAACAAATTATATGGGATGATTTAAAAGAGAAGTTTATACGTTGTAACTGGGTTAAAAAAATAAACGAAAGTGATCTTACGATCACACTAGTTAATGGAAGTAGAATATATTTACGCAGTGCCGATAATCCGTCAAATTTAAGAGGCGTTTCTATGACAGCGTTAATTATAGACGAGGGTGCAATGATTGATCAACGAATGTGGACTGAAGTATGTAGACCAGCATTAAGTGATCAAAAAGGTGGAGCAATGTTTATTACTACACCAGCAGGCAAGAATAGTTGGATATATGAACTATGGCAAGGTGCACATACACAAGATAATTGGAGTGCATTTCAGTATACTACACTACAAGGCGGGAATGTAGATGAAGACGAGATAGAAGCAGCCCGCAATGAATTAGATGAAAGAAGTTTTAGGCAAGAGTATGAAGCAAGTTTTGAAAGTTATGCAGGACAAATATACTACAATTTTGATACAGGCATACATATTGCTCATCAAGATAAAGAACTAAAGAAGAATGAAATACTGCACGTTGGATGCGATTTTAACGTATCACCAATTTGTGCTAACATCAGTAGAGTGAACGGGAATGAAATAAGCGTGATAGATGAAATTACTATGCAAGGATCAAATACATTTGAATTGGCAGAAGAATTGTTAAACAGATATCCTAATAATAAGATATGGGTTTATCCTGATGCTAGTGGAACACAAAGAAAAACAAGTTCAAATACAAGTGATCATCACATACTACGCAATGCAGGGTTTATATTAAAAGTAAAGAATATCAACCCACCAGTTAAAGATAGAATTGCAGCCGTCAATGCAAGTTTAAAAAGTGTAGACGGAAGTGTAAAGATACAAATAGATCCAAAGTGTAAGCAATTGATTAAATGTATAAGTGGGCAAACTTACAAAGAAGGCACACAAATACCAGACAAAAGCAATAACCTAGATCATGCCATGGATGCATTTGGCTACAAAATTCATTGGATTAATCCAATAAGAAGAGATAAACCGGAACACTTGGACAGAAGTCCACAGTTGTTTGGGCATTATTAAAAAAGGATAAATAATGGATATAGACTCAACAATTGATCACTGTTGAAAGTGCTACCCTTTAAAAGGAAAATATAATTATGTTAACATTAGAAAAAATAAAACAAACTCACCCTAGCTACCCAGAAGTAGCCAATCAGGCTAACTATCATTACAAATCATTTGTAGGCGGTGAATTGTATAAAAGCGGTAGTTACTTAACACAATACCTAGGTGAAAATACTGGTCCAGGAGACCAATATGCAAAGAGGTTAGAATCAACACCTTTAGATAATCACGTGCAAACTACTGTAGATATTTACAGAAGTTTCTTGTTTAGAACATTACCAAAGCGAGAACTAGGATTGTTAATGAACAACCCATTAGTTAATGCATGGTTGTATGACACGGACCAAGAAGGACAAAGCATGGATAGTTTCTTAAAAACTGCAAATGATTTGGCTGTATCAATGGGTTCGGTATGGATACTAGTAGACAAGCCAGAATACAAAGTAGAAACAGAAGCTGAAGCAATTCAATTAGGCATCCGTGCTTATGCAGCAGTTTACACTCCACAAAATGTATTAGACTGGTATTATGAAAGAAACATTGCAGGCAAGATGGAACTTGAATACATCAAAGTAAAAGAATCAGAGAATGATGAATATGTTACATACACATGTTGGCACAAAGACTCTGTAGAAAAATACAAAGTAAGCAAAGACAATCAAGGTGAAATAGATAAGATAGTTGAACACAACGAATATCCAAATCCATTGGGTTACATTCCTTTTGTTTTTCATGCTCCATTAAAGTCACCTGTTAAAGGTGTAGGACTTAGTATGATTGCGGATGTGGCAAATCAACAACGCTTCATCTATAATTGTGCAAGTGAAATTGAACAACATTTAAGAATTAGTTCACATCCTACATTAGTTAAACCAACAAGCACAGATGCAGTTGCAGGTGCTGGTGCAATACTTAACTTAGATGAAAGCATTGACCCAGGACTAAAACCATATCTTTTGAGCCCATCATTAAGCACAACAGATAGTATACTTAAAGCAATTGAAAACAGTGTTACTGCAATACAACGCATGACACATACAAGTGCAATACAGGCAACAACAGGAACACCAATGAGTGGTGTTGCATTACAAACGGAAAGACAGTTATTAAATGCAAAGCTGGCGGACATGGCTGACACACTCAAAGAAACAGAATACCAAATGTGGATTACTTGGTTAGATTGGCAAGCATTAAATATGCCAGAAAACTTTAGTTTAGAATATCCAGAAACATTTGATATGAGAGATGAACACTTAGAACTAGATTTCCTAATGAAGGCACGAAGTGCTGGTGTTAATAATACTATGTTCCAAGACGAGATCAGCAGACAAGTGGTTGCACTTACTGTTGATGATGATGAAGTGCAAAATGAAATCTTAGCAGACATGGAAAAGGTAGAGTTTGAACCACACGAAATGACTAACCCAGAAACTGGAGCAGTCACAGTTGTAACAACAGAAGAACAACATTTACAACTAAGAGCATTAGGTTACAAACACGAGGGTGAATAAAATTGGCTTTCAATGTAAAGAAGCACGATAAGATTGTAGACAAAGCCTTGGTTAATATAAAGGCTGATGTGTTTGATATTGTCAAAGCATTGGAAAATGAAGTAGCTGATATAGTTGCTCTAAACCAAAGTCCAGAGATGGTAAGACCGCAAATACTTGCAGCAGTTGAAAAACATAGTCAGACTGTTAAGGATGCGGCGCAAACATTAACATCTATTAGCGAAGACTTTATGGCTCAAAATAGTGCACCAGCTAGTGCAGAAGACTTTGTGTCACAAAGACAGTTATTGGATTTAAGTGGTGAAGAACTTAGTAGTGCAATGTCAGGTTCAGGTGAAGATATTGTAAAAACAGTAGTGCTTGGAAGTGTTGCAGGATTATCAAGTGCAGCATTAATAAATCAAGCAAGAGGAAGAATTAGCGGAATACAAATGGATTCAACAGATCCAGATGTAAGACGCGAACAGCGTAAATTACGCAAACTAGTAAAGGATGGTGCAAGTGCGGCAGTTGTCACACAAAGCACAAACAAACTAAAGCGTATGTTACCAGGCAGTGTTAATACAGCAGGTTCAATTGCTGTTAAGTTAAGCACTGGTGTAGATAACGTTGTAGGTAGCTTTAATGGCACGTATGCAAAAGCACAAGCTACACGAAATGGTGTAGAAATGTTTGAGTATGTAGGTGGTGTTATGGCAACCAGTAGACCCTTTTGTGTATCAATGGTAGGCAGTATTATGAATGCCGAAGATATACAGAATCTATGGGATGGTAGTAGTTGGACTGGTAAAGAGCCAGGTGATCCATTTGTTGTAAGAGGTGGATACAATTGCCGACACTATTGGGTGCCTGTAGACGAGGAATAAAAAAGGATAAATAAAGATATATAAAGTATGATACTTAGTATCCTAACCCTAACTTAATAAAGGAAAATTGACATGACAATAGAAGAAACTCATGGTATTACTGAAACTGTAGACACTGGGGATACAGCAACAGGCCAAAATATAGACTCCCAGGTTGAAGCTAAGATGTTTTCACAAGAAGAAGTGAATGAACTGATTGGCAAGCGTGTTGCCCAAGTTAACAAGAAGTTTGAAAATGTTGACTTAGATGAATACACCGCACTCAAGAGCTTGAAAGAGCAAGTTGAGGAAGAGACACTGATCAAGAAGGAAGACTTTAATGGTGTTCTCAAGAAGCAGAAAGAAAAGTCAGATAGTGAAATCACTAGACTTAGAACTGAACTTGAGACTATCAAAATTGATGGAGCATTAATTGATGCGGCATCTAAAGCTAAAAGTGTTGCACCTGATCATGTAGCTCAATTACTGAGAAAGAACATTAAACTAGACTCAGAAGGTAATGTAATAGTTACTGACAAAGAAGGTAAACAACGATACACGGATTCAGCTGATCCAATGAATGTTAACCAACTAGTTGAAGAGTTCCTATCTGGAAACACATACTTCAAAAGTGCCGGCCCTAGTGGTGCAGGCTCTAAAGGTAACACAAATAACGCTAGTCCACAGAGTTTGGATTTAGCACAACTTGATATGAACAAGCCCGAGCACAGAGACATCTATAAAAAGATGAAAGCAGAAGGCAAAGTTTAATTAATAATATAACCATTTATTAGGAGAAATATAAAATGGCACATGAATACGCATCAGGCTTTAGCCTGGCAGACTTAATGGTTCCAACTAAAGCAGCTACAATTTTTGCAGCTCAGGAATCATCTTTATACATGGGCGGAGCACTAGTTCCAATGTTAAATTGCCCAGCAGGATCTACACAAGTTAAAGTTCCTAAATTAGCAAAAATCGCAGATCCATTAGTAGTTTCATCAGAAGCTGATTCAACTTCAGGCATTGGTGACATTTCTGTTACTGCAATGAGTGATTCATCTGTTCCAATCAACTTAGGTCTATACGCTTCAAGAAGTGTTGTAAGAGACTTAGGTGGTGTTGACACAAATGAAATTGGTAGAGTTTTAGGTAACTCTATTGCATCAGTATGGGACAAAGCTGTAACGGCTTCTTTTGTTGGTCTTACAGCACAAGAACTAACAGGTGCAGCTGGCCAAGGCCTTCTTACTGTTGAAGCACTTTTCGAAGCAGTAGGCACAATCCGTGGTGAAGGTGAAACAGGTTCATTGTTTGGTATTATTGGAACTAACCAGTATGCAAACTTAATGAAAGACATTGGCGGAGCATCATTTGCTGGTGGTGAATTCCAAAACACAGCAATGCGTAATGGATACTTTGGCACAATTGCTGGTGTTCCATTATTTGTATCATCATACATTAATAACACAGACATGGGTATCACAACTAATCCAGCAGCAGCTATTATGTCAATGGACGCAGTTAAGGGTGCTACACAAGGCGGCGTAAACTTAGAAATAAGCAGACGCCCAGAAGCAGTTGGTTTTGATGTAGTTGCATCATTGGCGGCTGGTGTTGCAGTTACTGACGCAGCACGCGGTGTTCTAATTATTGACAACGCAGCATAAGAAGTAAACACTTTACTAGGGGAGCTAATCCCCTAGTATTCTTAACTAGGAGAAAATGAATTGGCTTACGCAAACGCAGAAAACTTAAACTTTTATGCTCCAGAAGTATATGAAGGTGACACAGAAGATTGGGACACAGAACTTACATTAGCTGAAACTGATATCAAAAATAAGATTGAAGTTAAGTGGTATGATCAAGTAAAAGGTAACAAAGAATTTGATGCATCTAAATTAACTGAAGGGCAATGGACTAAGGCTACTGTTTATCAGACACTAGTAGCATATGTGCTACCCAAGATGTCAACCTTTAGAATTGATGATACATTCATTGAACAAATTAAGTTCTATCAGGACCGTTTGAAAGATGAATTAAATATGCAATTTGCATTGGGTATAAAGTATGATGACGATGGTGACGGAAGTGTTACTGATGCAGAAACATACAAATACGCTCAAACTAGGTTATACAGATAATGGCTTCTATAAGTAACAGAGAAAGTATCTGTGCAGAAATTGTTCGTGTGTTTAAAAAGCAACGAACAGTAAAGTTTGGTAGAGTAGTTAGGGACCCTATAGTTCCTACTGAACTACCACGCACTGCATTTCCGGCAGTCTATGTTGAATCAAGTGATGAAGACATAGAAGATATTGCATTTGGTGGATTAAGAGAAGGTGTTATGGAAGTTGCTTGTGTGGTAGTAATATCAGGCAAGGACAGAAATACACAACTCAACGTAGCTATAAAGGCTATGGAAGATTCAATCAACGCAGATAGAACGTTGGACAGTAAGGCAAAAGATTGTTCTCTTACGAGAATAGAACAACTTGAGGCAGGCGACATGAGTCCCTATAGCTCAAGTAAAGTAGTGTTTACAGTATCATATGTATATACTATTTCAACATAATCATTATTAAGGAGAAATATAATGGCAGCTATAAAAGGTAAAGACGGCGTAATTTCAATCGGCGTATCAGGTTCTGAAGTAGATGTTGCTCAAGTTAAGTCATATTCAATTACTGAGTCAACTGAAACAGCAGAAACAACAGTGATGGGTATGGACAGTAAAGCTCATGTTCCAACATTGCTTAGTTGGGAAGGAAGCATGGACGTTGTGTATGACACAGCATTACATGACTTTAATTCAGCCAACGGCGCAAATTTTAGAGCAGGTGGAACAGCACACATGGTTTTATATCCAGCAGGTGACGATCCTTCTGCAACAAGTAACTATAACGGTGATATTATTGTTACCAGTTTAGAAGTTACAGGTGAAACAGCAGATGTTGTTAATGCAACAATTAACTTCACAGGCACTGGTGATTTAACTAGAACTGCAATCTAATGATTAGGCAGGTGCAAGTCTGCCTAACCAACCCACACTAAAGGAATAAACTTATGTCAAAAAAAGATACTACAATTAAAAATCTAAAAGCAGAAATGCAAAAAGACTATGACAAGTTTGTGACTAATTTTACAAGCAATCTAAGACTCAGAACCCCAATAGCCACTGGTGCCGCAAGGCGGGCGTGGTCTAAAGTAGGTGACTTAAAGATTGGATCAGGGTTAAGTAAGCGAATACTTACTAACGCTGTTGGCTATGCAAGCATCCTAGATGGAGGCTGGTCAAGACAAGAGCCTAAAGGTATTGTTGACAATGCGTTTAAGCAAACAAAGAAATAACAACTAACAAGGAGAATAGTTATGAGCGATAAAATTAATATAATGGAAAATGCTACAAAGCATTTCAAAGAACAACTATCAGGTGATTTACTACAAATTGAAGTTCCAGAATGGGATGCAACTATTTGGTTCAAACCAGCATTTACATTTGCACAACAAGAAAAGATTATAACTTTAAGTAATGACGGTAAGATGGTAGAAGCATTAGTAGAAACTCTTATTGTAAGATCACTAGATAAAGAAGGTAAAAGAATATTTACACATGCGTCAAAGCCACGCTTAATGAATGAGGTAGATCCTAATATCATTATACGTGTTGTAACTGAGATGAATCAAGAGATCAAAGATGAAGACTTGGGAAAGCACTAAGAGAAAAAGATCTGTATTTTATCTTTTTCTTAGCTGAACAATTAGGCCGCAGTGTTGAGTGGATTATGCAAAACATGTCAGTAATAGAACTGAAGGGTTGGGCACAATATTACACTATAAAGAATGAAAAATAATTGATAAGGAATTAAAACAATGAGTAGCAATTATAACATTGATATTACCGCCAAGGACAGCACGAAAGGTGCAATTGGTAGTGTTGGCGGCGGCCTTACTACATTAAACAACAAAGCATCAAAACTTAAAGTAGCCCTTGGAGCAGCCGCAATTGCGGGTGCAGGTATTATGGCTGGTAAAGCTATACTAGGCGCAATTGATAATATGGATGCACTGGCAAAAAGTGCTAGAGCAGCCGGTTCAGCAGGTAGCAACGAAGCGTTTCAAGGCTTCCAAGTAATGAAGCAAGCAATGAATGAAGCAGGTATTGATGCTGCTACATTTGATAGAGCTATGCTTCAAACGAATTCAAGACTTAAAGCAGGAACAGAAGGGCAGAAATCATTTGCCGCAGTTACTGATAAGTTAGGTGATAGTATTAAGAATTCAAATGGTGAATTGAAATCAGGTCCTGAATTATTACAGGCAATGATGAATGCACTCAATGAAGGTAAGATCACTACAGAAGATTTTGCAAAGGTTGTTGGTGGACGTGCAGGTCCTCTTATACAAGAACAGTTTGCAAAAATGCAAGGTTCAGCAGAAGGCTTACAAGCAACACTAGATGATGTTGCGGCAAATACAAACATTGTAGATGTTGATGCAGCCGCTAACGCAGAATTATTTAATGATACAGTAGGAAGATTAAAAGAAGGTATGGGTCAGTTAATGACTGATGCTATCACACCTCTACTACCTGTATTAGTTCAACTAGCAGAAAAGACAATGGCTAACATGCCAGCTATTATTGATGGTGTTACCACAGCCTTTGATGCACTTAAACCAGTATTAAGTTTAATTGGCACAGTAATAAGTGAAATAGTTTGGCCAATGTTGCAAAATGTATTCAATGTATTAGGCACAGTTGCTGAAGCAATTGCACCATTAGTAGAAAAATCAATACCATTATTAAAAGAAGGCTTTGAAATAGCCGGTGAAGCAATTAGCACTCTTGTTCAATTCTTTGTTGATTTAGTTGCAAAGATTAAAGCAATACCAGAAGAAGTTAAGAAGATGAAAGAAGCTATTGTAGGTAAAATGGGCGACATGGTTTCAGACACAAAGAAAAAACTAAACGGTTGGAAAGATAGTGTATTAGGTATCTTTAGCAAAACAGAAGATGAAGCAGTTGGAAACTCTATTATCCCAGACATGGTTGACGCAATCATAGATGAGTTTAGTAGAATGAAAGATGTTACTGTTGCAACAACAGAAGACATGAGTGACGGTATTACTGATGAGATGGGTAACGGAATGAAAACTTTTACTGATACATTAACTAATGCGTTTGATGATGGTAAGTTAGAAATGAATGACTTTAAAGGTTACTTCAAACAAACAATGTCATCAATGATTAAAGATGCAATCTTTGGTTCAAACAAAATTAGTCAATCACTTGGTAGTAGTTTACACGGTGGTGGTGGTGGCAGTAAAGGTAGTGCCGTTGGCAGTTTCTTTAAGACTGTTATTGGTGGGCTATTTGGACGTGCATCAGGTGGACCAGTATCAAATGGTAGAAGTTATATCGTTGGAGAAAATGGACCCGAGATGTTTACACCAAACAGCAACGGAAACATTGCTAGAAATAATGGTGGTGCAGGAGGCGGCGGCTTAACAGTTAACTTTAATCTGTCAAGCATTGATTCAAGAAGCGGCACAGAATTTATAATAGAACAAAAGAATCAAATCGTAGGAATGATTAACCAAGCGTATCAGAAACGCGGCCGACAGGGGATTTATTAATGATTAACATATTACAATATCCAGACACATCTAATCCACATTATATTGATCCACTTTACATTGGTGATAACAACAGTGGATTTCAGAAGAGAATAAAAGATTTAAAAGACGGAAACTACATAGCCTTAGCTAATACATTTTCAAGTAGTGTTGACACTATAATGGAAAACGTTAGTAGATTTAAATATTATTTAAAAAACAACTCACGTTCAGGTAACATAGCAATATATGATATATGGTATAAACCAATGATTAGAGGCACAGTAAACAGTTCAGGTGTTATTACTAGTGCTACAATGATTACACCAGGAAATGAACAGTTTAGACAACGCACAGGTGCTAACAGTTATTCAGGTTCAGCACGTATTAAAGCCAACGGAAGATTTTGGAAAGAAGGCAATAATTCAACTGTATCAATTGCTACTTCAAATGCAAATATTACAATATCTACTAACAGTAGTGGTTATGTAACAGGTGCTAGTGGAAGTGGTGGTAGTGGTTACGGAGGTGCAGGCTATGTCATGTTTGAAATAGAACAAGATGCAGCAGATACATATCCAGCAACACCAACGGCATTAGAAGCACAGGACATATGGGACACAGCTGATCAATGGACAGAAGGTGGCGATGCTACTCCAACTAAATATTGGCCAAGTGTTGTTACACCACAAAGTGCAGAGATTTCATACAAAATGCCATCGACAATAACAAGAAGTCAAAGTGGTAAAAAATATATTCAAAGTGCAGGTTATGTAAAGTGGGGACTAGAAGTAACTTATCCACCAATGACAGCTAACCAGTTTAAAGAGTATCACGGTATTGTTCAAGCGGCACGTGGACAAGCAATTCCAATGTTATTTAAGTTAGTGCAAAATGGAAACAGCATATTATTTAAAAACTTAAACAGTGGTAATAGTGCAAATGCATTAATACTAAAAGATCCAATTGATGTTAGTGTAAACGCATTAGTAATACTATTAGAAGGCTTAACAACTGGTGATACACTAAATGAAGGTGATACAATCTTTGGCGCAAATGGTGATGCCAACGGACAAATAAATACTATTATAAGCACAGCAAATGCAAACGTATACGGAGAAGCAAAAGTAAGACTTGCATATCCAGTTAAAACTGATCAGCCAGCAGGTAGTTTTTGGAATACAAGTCCAGATGAAGTTGTTGTTACATTAAACGACAGTGAGTTTGAATATAGTGTATCAACAAACGGTTTATACAATGTAAGCGTTAGATTTGAATTGGATGAATGGAAATAAAGCATGGCAAATAGAGGAATTACTGGTAACCTATTAAATGAATTAGGTGAACAAATTGTTACATACTTTGATTGCGTCAGTATTGCAACTAAGCAAAATGGTTCTACTGTTGTATATTATGTAACAAACGCACCACAAGACGTAACTGTTGACGGTAATTTATATGTAGCGTTTGGTAACTTTCTAAATGTTGGGGTCATTGAAGAAGATACCCAAATGGAAATTCCACAAATGGCTATACAAATATCAGGCATTGCACCATACGAAACTGATGCTTCACCATATGATGAATCATTTATGCAGACTATGTTAAAAGACACAACTGAATACATAGACCAGACAGTAAAAAGATATAGAGTTTACTTTGATTTAAACTGGGTAGACAAAGGAAGTGTATTGCTATTTGAGGGACGAATGAGTAATGCAAGCATTACATATGACATAGAAGGTGTTAGTAGTGTGTTGTTAGAAGCAAGTTCACACTGGATAGACTTTACTAGACGTAATGGACGCTATACAAATCAAAACTCACAACAATCGCGTTACTCAGGCGATGTAGGATTTGAATATTCAAAACTACTATTCAAAGACATTAAATGGCAGGAACCTCCAGCATGATATTAGAACAAAAAAGAGACTTAGCTTTATTTTTGGCTGGGCTTAAACACAAAAAACATACCTGGGGCACGTTTGATTGCAACACATGGTGGTGCGAATGGATTGATAGATTAACTGGTTCAGATGTATCTAGTGAAGTTATAGGACATTATCATAATGAAAAGACTGCAATGAAATTTGCAAGAACTCACAATGCAATTGAATATGTTTTGCGTATGGGATACACACAACTAGATGTTAATGCACCAGAATCAATTCCTGTTACAGGTGATGTGTGGATTCAAAACCATAGAACACATTATAGTATATTAATGATTTTTAATGGATTAGCTTGGAGCATTAGCAGTGAGCATGGACTAATTAGTAGTCACCCAGAGTTATTTTCAACTGATAAAACTGTTGAGACAACTAGGTTTAGGAGAGCATAATGCCAGTAGTAATTCCAATACTCATTAAAGCAGTTGTTACAGCCGTTATTGTTAAAGCAGTTGACGTAGTAGTTGACGTGATAGTTGAAAAAGTTTTTGGTTCAGATGAAATTGAAACTAGAGATGCATCACAAAGCGAAGCACAAGCGGCTGCCAGAGCTAGAGCACTATTAATTAATAAAAGTTCAAACAACTCAGGCATTCCACTTGTATACGGAAAGTATAGAATGGGTGGAACTAGAGTTTACTTAGAAACATCAAACGGCAACGGTGATATAGCAGATTCAGATGCAGGCAATGAATACTTTAATATGGTGTTAACTTTATGCGAAGGCGAAATGGGTAACATCAGAGAATTGTATTTTGGTGATATTCTTGTATGGAGTGGTAATGGCAACGACAGTGGTAGTGGTTATCAATTAAGTGGCTATACAGGTGGTAATGAATATTCAGATGCTGATAAAACTGTTAGATATCATAATGGATCAGCTAACCAGGGTGTTGACAGCATGATGCAAACAAGTGTAGGAAGCAGTAGATGGGGCAGCAATCACAGACTTAGAGGCATAGCATATTTGGCTATTAAACTAAAAGCAAATGCAGACGCTTATGCTGGTGGTGTTCCAGTTATTACCGCAGTATTAGAAGGTAAGAATATTCCAAACGTATCAACTATAACCAGTGGACAAACAAGCACACCCACACAAACAGAAAGTGCAAATCAAAACCCTGCAGATGTTATATATGATTATCTTACAAACACAACATACGGCAAAGGACTAGATCACGACACTAGTGGAAACTATGTTGCAGGACTAGACATTGACATAGCTAGTTTTAAACAAGCACGTTTAGATTGTGCAAGTGCGTGGAATGGAGCAGGTATAGTATACAACGGCCCATTATCAACAGAACAAAGGATATTTGAAAATATACAAAGACTAACTAGAGCATGTAACGGAATGTTAATATGGACAGGCGGAAAGTATAGACTAATAATACAAAATGCCAATGAAACAAGTCAATATAGCTTTGATGAAGATAACATTATTGGACAAATGAGTGTTCAAAAAGCAAAGAAAGCCAGTAGAGTAAATAAAGTTACTGCAGGATTTACTGACAGTAGTTTAAATTATGTTGATAATATTGTAGTTACTAAAGATGCAACTGCATTAGCTGAAGACAACGGCACAGTATTAGAAGTATCAAGTGACCATCAGTTAACTACTAATTCAGCATTTGTTACAAGATTAAATCAATACAGAATTGATAAGACTAGAAATCAAATGACAATTTCATTTTCATCAACACATGCAAGTCTAGTAGTAGAATGTGGCAACATTGTTAGTGTATCACAAGAAGCATTAAACTGGACTAATAAAAAGTTTAGAGTTGTGTCAATAGAAATAAATGAAAAAGACGAAGTCAAGTTTGGTGCTATCGAATACGTTCCAAGCATACAAATATAAGGATAAGTAAATATGAGTAAGATTAGATTTGATGGAGCTGAAACTCCAGTAATGTTACCAACCAAAGAAGATGTTGTAACACAAGCACCAGTTGGTATCTTAAAAGATATTATAATAGATCAAGCCACTGTTGCAACTGGACATTTGCTACAATATAATGCAAGTGCAACACCAGACCCAGTATGGGAAAATAGTAATGTTATAGATGGTGGAAATTACTAACAACATGTAGTCAAGTTAGGTGTCTTAGACGCTCAACAAGGGCTATATATAGCGTCAAAATAACAAGGAT
>OBMK010000811.1_pt1 | contig 29066 bp, 15 predicted proteins | sample 1539081 | NCBI WGS metagenome assembly OBMK01 (sample SAMEA3355528, study PRJEB22509) | marine metagenome | biome: marine; feature: river plume; material: water | place: USA | collected 2010-08-07 | depth 0.5 m | reverse complement strand
CTATTTTCCATGTGCTATTAAGTGCATCGTCATTCCATGGAATATCTACAATGTAATCAAATACATCACAACACTTTTGTTCCAATCTGTCACTTGTTTTTTTATCAACACACAAGCAAATTGCATTTTCACGTTGCGTGGTCTTAATGCTCAGTGCAAGTGCGTATGCCATTCTTAGATAATCATGCTCATCTGTATTTTGGGCTATTACAATATATCCTCTACTCATAATGTAATTCCATTTTCAAAAAACGAATCCAAATGTTTTGTAATGCTTCGTTTATTCATAATGTGAAGATCGGACCGTTGCAATCTTACTATATTTCTGACTGTGCGATTTTTAGCAGTTATCATAACAATGTTATCAGGTCCATCGACTCTTAAAATTTGATCGGTATCAAAACTATTAACAAGTTTATTGAAGGGAAGATTTGGTACTATAGCATTTACTTCACCATTCAGGATATGCAATGCAATACTGAATGTATGATCATTTCTATATAATGCCACATCACATTTATAAAGATTGTAATAATACCTATAGTTATTCTTAATATGATTTATCATTTTGAATAAATTTGAAGAGAATTCACATTTTCTAAAGTATATTACAGTAGCCCAATACATATCTATGCTAATATCATTAAGTCTGGCAGTATTTGAAGTTTTTGTTTGTGATATATCGGTAAAATCTTTGGTAATCATAAAATCATTGCGACTACCCCATACGCCATCTAACTGGTTTGTCATAATAAAATAATCACAATCTATTACCAGTGTTTCATCATATGGAGATAGAGAGTAAACATCACCTCGACTTTTATTAATAAACGGTGCACCTTCTACGTTCTTAATAGTATCGCGGTATTTTCGCATGGTACTATCTGTACTTTTTGGTATAACAATAGTTCTATCAAAATAACAGTCAACCAATTTACGATTTTCATTTAATGATGATTCGTCTGTTATAAGACATATTTCATCAAAGCCAGAAAGATACTTTCTGGCATATCCAGCACTTGCACACGATATTTTTACATAATCAACATAATCGTTGTTCTGTGCAAAAATTATTATACCTTTTGTCATTTATAAATCTAATGCAATTTCAATTTTTGTGGAACTTCTAAGTTGTTCATATTCTTGATAATAAAAGTTAAGAGAAGAAAAATACCGTTCTGATACTAGTTCTAAGAATTCATTTACATCAGCAATATTAATAGGTAAATTATTTTTGTCCAATATATTTACATTCATTTTATCAGACTGAACTAAATAATTTAAAAATCCTATTAATTCTTGGGTCACAACAAATGTGCCACCATTTTGATAAACATGTAATTCGTTCATTACTTTATCTTGCATAACTTTTCTATTTAAATTAAAATTACGCATTGTATTTTTGTACGACAAAATATTTTCTAAATTTTCTTCCACTAGTTACTCCACGACTAAGACTTACAGTAATATACTATTACTATACTATAAATTTTTTAAAATGTCAAGAAGTTTTTATTTTAGTATTACTAATTATGTCATAATTATTCCAACAAAGTCAGTTATTATACTATACACTGGCATCTCCGACACCACGCCTAAATTTGATGTATCTGCATCATCCGCACGTTGTTGGGAAATATAAACCGATAAATTGCCTTCAACCCAATCACCATACGTTACTTGGTCTGGATAATAACCATCATAGCCACCATAGCCACCATAGCCACTATATCCTAGATAACCATCTGGATCTCTGTCTGGATCATTTCTCAATAATACATAAAATTCCATACTACCTATTTCTTCTAAAGAGAATCTTGCCCAAACTTCAATTTGATGTTCAGTGACATCATCTAGAGGACTTGGATCGTCTAGCATTACAGTAACTTTTTTATGAAACACTTTTTGATATGTCGTAGTCATTTCATTAAATCCTACGCCGGGTACACCTACATTATTTGAAGATTTTGTTGCAATGTGACTAAAGATAATATTACCCACATCGTCCAGTAAAGATGCCCATGATGAACTTGGTATATAGCCAGTTGGGTAATCACTTAGTTCTGTTTGTATTCTTATTTCACCACCTGCATTGAAATATTGACGCCTTGCGTCTTCACTTTTAAATTTTGCACGGAATTCAAATTTCTGTTCATCTAATCTAACTTTCCATGTTTCGTCTGGAGTTGCTTCGAGATTTTGATTTGGATTCAAATAGGTATGCATTGCACTAAGAACGTTTTGTTGTGTTGACATTTTTAGCAATGTATAATTTAATTTATTCTGTCTAATATTAATAATATCGTCTTTGATAGTATCAATAGTATGAATTACAGTGTCTAATTCTGTAAAATCACCATTATATATATTTGCACTAGTTGTTAATTCGGTGCCCTGATGTGCCGCTGCAAATCGTATTGAATAAAATAATTCCATCCAATTTCTCTTACGTAACTGTTGGCCACGATTAACATGATTAACGAATAACTGAGTTTGCCCATAACCAGAATCGCCTGCCCCTGTACCAACTATTTCATTGATATCATTTGCCAATAAGTTAAAATCATCTGACGTAAACTGACTTGTTAGAGGGTAACTTTGTGGTGACATTCGTTACTCCTTCTTAATTTACTTGTATTGTTATTGTGTAATCGATTATAATTGTTCTATTTGCTGATAGTAATACAGGATGAAAAGTAACATGTGTTAACATCATCGTCTTCGATTCATCCATTGCGCCATCACTAGTCACTCCTGCCATTAGTCCAATTTCATCAATTGTAAATGCATTTACACTATTCGTATCTGGCGAACTGTCTGTTTCTGGTAAACGTAGACCAGGATCAATTATTTTAACTGATTCTTCATATGCATTGTGGTCCACTTCAAGTGAACATACAATTTTTGCAGTATTTTCTGGAACAGACTCGTTTGTATCCATCATTTCACCAGCATAGTAAACTGTATTAGTAGTTAACTGTTCATACGTCTTTGCATATAAAGTTGAGTTACTTGAAGGTATTGGTAACTGGTCATAATTTCCAAAAACCCTGGGCGCTCTATATTCTAATGTAGTAGTAGATTTAGAACCGCCATTTCCGAAAGCCATCCAATTAACTATTGGTGATCCACCGTTTGAGTTTATACTTGTTGGTTTGCCTGCTAATGCACTCGCAAGAGCATATGCCATATTACCAGGATGTATTGCATTCTTTTTTTCTAAAAGTACTTTGCCTGTGTCTTTGTCATATATTTTTACTGTGCCAATAATTTGTGACATGATATTATCATTGAACATTTATTTCTCTCTTTTTATACCAGAACTTATTCTATTTATCATTTTTTTAAAACCTACTATATTAGTTGTCTTTCTAGTTGTTCTGCAAGAAATGCAATTTTTTCTATAGCAGACATGATGTAAATAGTATCTCCAGGTTCTATATTAACTGCTAGTCCAGTGAATAATGATCGCTCATTAATATGTATTGTGGCATCATTTTTTTCACTATAGTGCATAAATTCTAACTTACCAGATGAATTTTCAACTGCAATTAAAATTACACTGTTTGCAACCGCAGTCTTAAATTTACTTGCATCGGTTACTGTTATTTGTCTATACCCATTTTCCAACGATACAGATGCAACCGTATCAGAGTCTATAGTATGCATTAAATGTCCATTACCAAATGTATCATACACCACAAACGTCTTCTTGTCAAGTGTTGAATTGCCTATACCATCTGTAATATCTGATGAATATTCATCAATTCGTAAAACAGTTGATTCTAATATTTGTGAATCTACCAGTCCAGTGTCAATGCCACCTTTATCTGCGGTAACGGAGTATGGATTTCTTAATATTTTGCCAGTATCATATTTGCCATCTTTTATATCCAGGAACTCATCGTCTGGTGCTATACCACCATCATACGTAGTATAATCATATCTGCTATAATCACCGCCCAGGTCTATTGTTAATTTCATATGATGTAGTGTATCTACATTGGCAAGAATATCTTCACTTAATGGATAGATTCTACGAGCATGACGTAACTTAGTATGATACGGCTTTGCTTCCATAATATATTCAATAGTATCAGTATATGTATCATTTTGATAAATTGCATATTGTCGTAATGGTTTATTTAATAGTGTCAAATCAATATAACTCGTTTTAAACAGCCATTCCGGATGTTCATTTTCAGTATACAAATAATTTAACATATCAAAGAATACATCTTTAATAAACGATGTTTTCCCATAATAATATATCATGTCAATAAACTCATGTAACTGGGTACTGATAACATTGGTATAATACTTGGATTCGCCACCATTGCCTGTCTGCCCTGGTATAAGTATATCGTCAAAATTCAAATTCATTGATCCATCTTTTTTATTGACCAATGTAATTTGATCTAGATTGCCATAAGGAAAATAAAATTCTTCATAGTCTGGATTTTTTATTTTAAACGATCTTATACCACTATTAGCCATACTACGCATATCAATATTTCTCGTATTTCCTAGATATTGATAACTTGTAATCGTTTCATAGTCTGAGTCTATATACCAATTGGTACTGTTGAAGATATAGTGATCCAACTTGATATAATCTTCATAAAATGGAAATTCCGAACTTAGTAGTTTATTATTAAAGAATGTATTAATTATTACTTTAAAATTTTCACGTGCATATTCTACATTCTCAAACAAATTATCTGAGATGTTTTCTAATTCATATACACGAACAACATCATTCTTGATTACATCCCTATTGTTATTAATGATTAATTCATCACCGTCAATAGTAAAATCAGTAATTTCTAAAAATTCATTATTGACAGATACAGATATATCTTCTATATCTAAATCTAATAGAAACTCATCCTTTACTATAGCGCCATTAACATTGATATTGTTTTCATTGACTCTTACCTGAAATTTATTTGATATTTTGGAGTTTGCAATACTATTTTTAAGACTCTCTAGATAATCTGCCATAATCGGCTTATCTGATTCGCGGGAAATCATTTCCCAATCAGTATGTTTATCTTGTCTATCTACGGTATCTTGATATTCAGTCGTAACTGTAATTGTTTTGTTTGAACGTGCCACTTTATTATTTAAAACAATAGTATTACTATTAATTGGTATAAATTTATTTTTAATAGAACCAGTTTCAATAATCATTCTTATTTCATCAGTGCTATACTCTTTGTTATAACGTGGCAAAGTTCCTATACTTGTCCAATAGAAATAAGTTGTGACTTCTTTGTTTTTAGCATCATTCCACTCTTTTTTGGTATTAAACCATGTAATACCAGCAGGCAATATTTCATTTTTTACCCACTGTTTAATTTCAACTACTGAGCCATCAACAATTTTACCCCAAAATCTTTTTGTGTAATCTGGAATAATATTGCCATTCGCATCACCGTAGTCATTATAACGATAATATCTAGTGCTATTTGTATCCCACCAAATTTCTCCTAGATGTTCATCAAGCCATAATCCACTACTCAGAAATTCATCATATTTTGATGGATCGTTCCAACTAATATAGTCTATATCTTTCATTATAGAACCCGGCAATTTTAAATTTAAAGGATCATATAAATTATGAATTTTAAATTCAGTATCATCTTCTTTTATTATAACTCTATCAATTAAATCTACATCAACTTCTTTTGCTTTTCTATTTAAGACTTGAAGACTGCCAACTGTATTTCTTAGAATTACTGCCCAGCCATCATCTCCTGTGTAGTTATCTACCCACAATCTACTAGTGTCATTAAGACCCAAATCTCTATAAAATTCATCAAATGATTCTCCGTTATATCCTGGAGTATATCTAACAGATTTCCATCTCATCACTTTAAAGTTTATATTACTAACATTACTATACTCAGTATATAGTCCAATCTTATCTAATAATAATTGACTTGTTCCTACAAATGACAAACTAATTTGATCGATAACATTAATAACAATTCTACCATCCGATGTAATAAGAGCCGATACTGAATCTGATTGTTCGTTTATCTGAGATATGAATTGTATAGCAGATTGACTTAATACAATGTTAGATATATATTCACCAGAAACAATGCCAACAGCAGTGAGTGGTGTTCCAAGTACATTTGAAATGTTAATCTTATATTCATTGCCAGATATTAATAATCTATCATCTACGTTACTCGCAGAAAATGTAACCGTTGTCAATGAAGAATTTATATCTGAAATAATATTTTCTAAAGAGTTTACAGTAATAGATGTAGAATTAAATCCAAGTCTAGCCATTGCACCATCGGTAACTTCTGATAATTGCAATGATATTCCACTACTTGTTAATTTTAATTTACCATCAGAAATGCTGGCAGTCACATTGACAATGTTAAGATCGTTAATCTGTGTCTTAATACTCTCAGTAGTTGGAGATAAATTTCTATCAAAATCAGAACTATCGAAATTAAATGCAGCAAATTGTTCGCCACTCAATGACATTGTATTTCCAGTACGGGATATTTCAAGTTTGTTATTCTGTAATGCAGCAGATATGTTAGCCTGTGTGTTTATTTGTACTGCTAAATTGCCCAACTTTGTTTCAGTATATGGTGAAGACCCGATTAGTCCTAAAATATCAACCGCAGTAGAACCCTGTATCGTAACTGAAGGTTCAGTAGAGGTTAATACAAGTTTATTATCAATCGAAGTTGCATTGACCGCATTTGTTGATGCATTAATAGTATCAATAATATCACTTAATTCAAATGGAATAACAGTGTCATCGGATTGGTCACTTGCAGTGCCGGCGTCATCTATTACAGGAGTGAATATTATAGTATCATCATTAATAATTATAGACGTAGGACTTGTGATTTGTGGGTTACTCACTGTTCCAGAAATTACAATATCTTCTGCTGTATATGCTACAGAGGTGTCACCAGTAACAATTAATTCAGATCCAGATGGTAGCGAATCAGACGTATCAATTCCCGATGTTGCTACAATAGGTCCCGTATCAATGTTGCTAACTATAAAATTAACATCATCAATTGTAATAGTATCATTTTCTTGTGCAGTAACATTGTTTGTTGCCTGTGCTACTGTTCCAGTAAATGTGACGATACTATTGCCAGCATTTAATTGATTATCAAATTGATCAAATACACTAATATCAATTTTATCTCCAGGTGTAACAACAGGATTAACTATTGCAGCATTATCACCTCCTATACGTAACGCTGAAGTTGAACCAGCAGTATCATTGGAATCAAATACAAAACTAGTATTATTAATTACAAGTGTTTCACCGTCAATTATATTGGGATTAGAATTTAGACTTATTGCTTCTACGCCAGTTGAATCATTGGATGGAACAAAAACACTATTGTCTGTTGTAGTATCAATTTCAACAGCAATCGGTTCAAAATCAGTATCAAAGACAAGATATTTAAAAACAGTAGTGCCATCTGGTGCTTCTATTGTACCATCTTCAATAAGATAATAATATCCATTTAATTCTGGATCAATTTCCTCATTGTTAATTCTTAAATAAACTGTATCGGTTACATCTATTTCATTGATTAACACAATGTAAAGTTGTGAATCTTCAGTTTCACCAACAAATACAATTTGTGCAACTTCGCTTAATCTTCTAACATCCCAATCTCTTAGTGTATCAAATTGTATCCATGCCAAATCACCTTCATAATAATTTTCACTAACAGTTGTTTCTAATATTGTAGAGTTTCTTACAACATAATTAACATCTCTGCTATTGACATATCCGGTTGTTTTAATAGGTGTTGTTCTCGGTGTTGTACGGTACAAAAATGGATTACTGTCATATGTAACAGTGTAAGGATCAGTGAATATAGTTCCAGTCTCAATATCCTTACTAATCGATATATTTCTGTTTAAGTTTCCATAACTATCAAGTTTTAATGCCCATACTTCATCAGAACCAATATCAGAAAAATTAGAATTATTATTAATAATTTTATTGATACTACCGGGAGTACCTTTATCTGATATGAATCCTTTATAAAATTCCAATTGTGACTCACGTTCTATCATATGATTTGATAGATAACTTCTAGGAGTAAACCCAATATGACTTGCTTTTATCAAATTTATATTTGACAAACTTTGATCCACCATTGTATCTCTATAGAATTTAGTATCAGCAATCATTGTCTCAAAATTGGGGTTCAATGTATTGTTCTGAACAATGTAGCCGTCGATTCCTAATGTACCATTCCAGTCATCAGTTCTATTACAATCAATCATCATTCTTAAATTTCTATTATGATTAATAGGATCATAAATCACATCACCAAAGTTATCGATACGATCAACAACAAATGCATGTTCTATATCAACAATATCTATTTTCATGCCATAAACTGGTACTACCGATTCCCATGTTATAGAATCGCCTTCTGAGAAGAATTTGATTGCTGTACTAGGTATTTGTCTACCACTGCTATCAAGAACTTTGTAGAAATTTTTGTTATTTTCTCTTTGAACACTAGCAATGCCATATGGAGCAGAAAAACTGCCAGTAAGTAATATCGGCGTCAAAGTTATAAACTCACCAATTTCATGTTGTTCTGCCGTCCATTCCAGAAATTTAATCAATAGACTTTCAAAATTTACACTTTCACCGGAATCATTGATATCAGTGAAACTCCACCCAACTGTCGTTAAATAATTTTGATATCCAATAAGAAGTTGTGCAACATCATCTACTGAATATAATATATCGCCATAGTTATGGGTTTTCAATTGGTCGATAAATGTATCTTTATATCCTTTAGCGACAATTCTATTTACCCTGGGCCAACTCTCTAAAATCTTCCAGTATGTATCTTGATCATCATTGAATGATGCACTACTATTATGGTCATATAGTGAGATATATGGGACACCCTGATATACTACATATGTATCTTGTTTATAGAATGCATTTGCTTGCCAATCATTAATAATTGCTTCATCGCCTTGCGTTTTCCATAATTTTTCACCTGATGTTATATCCCAATTCAAAGTAAAGAATTGTGGATTAAAATCATCATATCCATTGATTCTATATCCAAACTTTTTAATCTTAGGTTGTGCAATAAGTGTCCATGCTGTATAATCAAAATTTATTTCTTTTGTAATTTCTTTAAACGTTGCAGATTCCACTTTTCGAACATAATATCTGTTATCTGATGGATTATATACTATATCTTCTTGTTGATATGTTGCAGTATCATCTATATTATAAGTAGGATAAGAAACGTCCAATGAAACTTTTTCTAGTACTATAGCACTAAAACTTTCAGAACGATTTGGCTCACCAGAGTGAATAAACAAATCATAATTATCTCTTGGAATCTCTGCATATCTTGAATTTGATAATCCACTTTTTTCACTGTTTAGTTTAAAGTTATTAACAAATCCACCTAACTTAGATCCTAGTTTAAATTCATATCCTTCCTGTTCTTTAAGTATACGATCCGTATCTATACTTTCAATTTGATGAAATATATTTACTACGGTATTTAATTCATCAGAATATAAATCTATTATCTCAAAAGGCTTTGCAATCATTGCCATCAAAAATTCAATAAACGAGTATTCACTACTACGTCTCCATGCTTGTTCAATAGGAGAACCGTCACCAAATTCCCAATCTTGGTTCATTAATTCAATCTCTTTTAAGGTAGTTTGCGAATTGAAAAATAAATCATCAATTGTGCGAATATCGCCATTTTCATCTATAGGAATAGGCCAATTTGTAGAATATGTTGATTTTAATTCTTCCCAAAATTCATACTGAGTGTATCTACCAGAATTCATTTCAAAGCCTTCTGGTGGTATACTATACCCAACTGTTACCCAAGGTTCTATTGTTGGATGGTCTGTGCCATAAGCATATTGAAAAATACCACGCCAATATCCAGGTGAAGCATCATTACGTGCACGATAATTCCATGTTTTATAATCATCAGCATTATAATCTGTATTATATAGATTGTCAATATTATTACGTAACATCCACTTTTTAAAGAATGGATACATAATATATTTTTTTTCATTTAAAGAATACTCAATCGTACTATTTCTGTACATACCATATTTTGTTTTCTTTATACTTGTACTACTCTCGGTTTGTTCAATTCTATTATATACCAAACTTTCAAACATTAATGTGATGTCATCAGTTCTGTCACCCCATATTAGGGTTTTTGAACCATCGTGTCCAACCAAGAATGTTTTTTCTTCATCATATTCAGTGTCTGTTATATATCTAGGCTTATACACCGCATTTAATCCTAGTTTAGTTGCACTAGGAGGAATAAATGTTTCTTTTAATATTGTATAATATCTAACCTCAATTACATCATCTGCATCGATAGTTCTATCAAACTCAACTTCAACCTCATTTAACATTTTATAATCAGTTGCTATTTTACCATTTATCAAGATACTAATATTATCATTATAGACAATTTCTGTAGCAACTGAACTTGGTATAAACTGAGTTTTTGCTCCCGCAACAATCGGATTAACTTTTGCTGTTATATAATGTGTTGGAGTATCGCCAGCATTTATCATCATACTGCCATCAAATACACTGATGTTTTGTCTTTTCGCTAGAGCGATTGCACTTACTGCCTGTTCAAGAATATCAGAATCGCTCATTGTTTCACTATCAGCAGTATTCAATATTTCTTGTACATTGTTGATAAAATTATTCTTATAACTATTATATGCAGTTGCAATATATTCAAGTGCAGTATATGGATTATAGTCATCTCTGGTTATTGCAAAGTATGCTTTTTTAATGTCAATAGAATTACGAACCATAATACTACCAAATTTATTGTGGCGAAGTTTATCAGTATTATCACCTATATTACGATAGTTGTTAACAGCAATTTGATTTCCTGTAAGTCCAATGGAAGTCTCAATTTGTCTTTTAAAATGCTCAAAAACGGTAGAGTATGTAAAGTTTCTATCATTATGTGTTTCATTGTCTGGATTATATTCAAGTGCTGGATCAATACGTTGCCATGCGGTATCGCCATCAATAACCACGTTATCTTTTGTTGTAAAATCTACATATACATATCCTGTTACTGGACTATTAAATATAATGAACTTGCCGTCAAAAACTGTATAATTATCAATTTGCTTGATACCTTCTACATAAACGTCAATAGTCTCATCTGTTTTTGCCTCTTGTAACAACTGCAATATGCTATGTTCTGCTTTTCCGTATTCATGACGCAAATTTCTATAATCAAATTCTGTTATAATATATAAGTTATGATGGGTATCATTTATTTTATATGTCACGTTATCTGCTAAGTCAATATTAAATGTAAATTCACTCTGATAATCACCAGGAGTCAATAAAGCCTGTATAGACAAAAATTTGTCAACGATACTATCTTCGTCTTCAACGTAATGAAAAATTTTACTATCTTCACTTGTATTTAATTCTGAATCATATACTTTAAAAGTAGGTACTTCCCATTCAACGGCTGCCTGACTACTATCGCTTAATTCAATATTACGATCAAATTCAATTATAGGTCTTTTTGCTTGTATTATATATGATTTATTTTCATCATTTATATATTGGCGAATGTCATCATAATGATACCAGGAATTTCTATCACTCCACCAATTTATTGAACTAGTAGTGTCATCATTCTTATCAATAGTTATATAATGTGTATCATTACTATTGCCTAAACTAAAGACATTTGCAAGTTCAGTATATATTTCCCAATCTGGAGTGCTTGTTTCTGGATTCTCACGATATTCTATTAAGTTAATTATACCCTGTGTCTTATTTGGAAATCGCAATGCATATGGATTAACTTCTATATTCCAACGATCTTGTATTGTATCACGTAGAATATAATTATTTTCTCCCAAGAGAAGTGTAATTCGTAATTCTGATGTATTTACATATGTATCACCTGCGCTTGGTGTTACAGGTCTTATATCTGACTGCGTAAATGTCGGAGATGACGTATCACTTGTGCCCAACCTTGCCCAGCCGTCAACTGTCTTTATCCAGTAAACAACTTGATTTTTTGAAATTACAACAGCATAATCTCCTATTTCAGCGAAATCATCTTTGGGAGCAACTTTAGCATTAATTAATGGTGCAAGATTATCTGTTCCTGGTTCTCCGTTAAGTATGTATGGTTTTTGTTTAATCCATTCGCTATAGCCAGAATCATAAACTTTATATTCGTATAGAGCATATTCACTTGTAAAGCCCATATTTACCCAGTAATATAATTCCCAATTACAGAATTTATCAATATCAATTGGCAAATTAATCGTATATGTATCAGATTTAAATAATCTTCTATGATCATTAGTTAATGATCCTTTATTATACATTGAATTTAGTAAATCATCATAGTATATGTTGTCTCCAATATTAGTATTAGAGAATACAGGTTCTAACCCGTAATTGTCACGCTGAAATAGATGATCAGGAAATGACACATATGCATCATTGTCGTTATATACTCCTTTTTCTTTTCTTCCTATAAAAGCCTTTGTTTTCGTAACACTGCCAGCAGAAAATGCTCTCTCAAGGGTACTATCGAAAATAGTCTCTAACTCTTTATTTTGAAGATGTACTGGTAAAAGATTGTATATTTTATTATTTGCCATTTTTTATTCGCCCAATAATTCCGCTGCTACTATACTAGAAATAATTTTAACATCTGCGGATGATGTTAAACTCAAGAAAATTTCAGTAGGTTCACTACTAATACTTAGCAAGTTTGAAAACTCTCCGGTTTGATATTTTGGTGTTATTATAATACTTGAAACATAATTAGGCAAAGTTCTGTGTACATATGCTGCTAATTCTGAAAAGTAAAATGTTTCTCCAAAATCCCAGTTGTCAATATCAAAGAATGTATTAACTGCATTTGCAACTGCCGTTTTTATTTCACTATCACTGTATGAAGTTCCTGATTTCTTAACAACTTTAAATACCGCTTGGTTCTCTGCTGCAGCAAATGAACCAAATAGATATTTAAACTTAACAGGTATATAGCTGATATGATCTGATATACTTGCTTTAGGTTCAATACCTTGCATAATTTTTTTCAATTCATAGTTCGTTGGTTCCGATGGTATGATATCACTAAAGCCACCATTTATCCATGTATTAACTCTGCGAACATAGTCCGAACTAAGAATATATAAATCAATGATATTACTTGTACCAGGATCAATTCTCTTATCAATATCAGCATAATGATCCCATCTAAATGTCATAAATTTGTCTTCAACATAACTTCTTCCCTTCAGGATTCTATAAGTCACACCATTATATATAATTTTGTCTTTATTATCTGGATCTACTAATTGATATCTATCAGTTGGCAAAATTTCCCATCCGTTCGTAGTCTTTTCTTGCCATATGCCATCATTTAATGTAACATCGACTCCACTTATGAAAAATCTCAATAAAGCGGTCGGTGGTATTCTATCATTTTGTGATTCATTATATGCTATAACTGTATCACTGATACGTTCATATAATATATTATTATTTTGGTCTGTGTATGTTTCCAATACAATATGTGAGAAATTTACTACTGATATATCGCCAAGATCATCTGCGGCTTCACTATACACATCTTGATTGGAAAGAACTTCTAGCATACCATGTGGATTTCTAGTTATATCAGTACTACTTAATTTTACCTTACTATAATCAACATATCCTGCAGGTGTTATATATTTGTCAACTATGTAAGTTTCTGCGTCAGCGTATGATGAAACTCTATCTGTTTTTATACATCTTACCATTCTAGTGAGTTGAACTTTAAATTCTGATAATGTGGAAGTTCCACCAATATTATTAACGGTAATAGTATTATCTGTTCCACCATTTGTAGGATCAACTGTCCAAAATAATATTTTATAAGTATCAATATCAGTTGTTATAATTTCACAGTGTTTTAAATCTATATCAATTCCATCTGAATCTTGCAATGTAAAGTTATCAGGCGCAACATTCGGTGCAGTAAAATTTATTTCAGCGAATGCATATTGTTTCCAATATATATCCAGATCTGGACTATCTGGATCTAAGCCATCATTATTTTCATTCTGTATAGCAAAACCAGTTGAACTCATATCATCAAAAATAAATTGATATGTGTTAGAACCATCAAACTGTGTAAAGAATTCAGTTTGTACACCAAAATCACTATTAGTCGCATTGTATCTAGTTTTACCAGTAGGCAATTCGGATTCATCTACCCATGCAAAATTACCATTATTTGCTGCAATATTAAAATAAGTATCAGATACCTCACCTTTAAATCCATCCAAAACTAATTGAGAATCTGTATATGTCGAACTATATACAGTGGATGCGGTATTTGAAGCAGCACTATTTGAAATTGATGCCACCCCAAACGAAACAACTGATGCGCCGGCAGATACAACAGGAGAATTTGGATCTATCGAATTTATACTGATGTCATCATTGAATGATTCTGTAGATAATTTACTAGATAAATTATCTACTGTATATGCAACTGTGTATGTTGGAGAAATTCCTATAGTTGTAGATTCATCTGGAGTAATATCATATGATGATCCTCCAGGTGATATCAGTGTATGTAAATTTTCAACCACTTCCAAACAATCATTTGTATCCACAAATGTATTTGTAATTACTGCGCCAGGAGTATCTTTCCATTTTATATCGAATGTTGCAGTATCGTCGGTCTCAACAATATTAATAATATCACCTGTTCCTACATGAATAGTTTGAGTTTCTTCATACGTGTCTTCTAAATTTTTAGTAGTTGAGTAATATTTCAGAAATAATCGATCACGCTCAGCTAAGTTTGTTTCATTGTTAACAACAAATTTATTGTTATTATAATGAAACTTTATTTGTTTTGTACTGTCAAACACGATTTTTTTACCAGTGAAACGTGCTGTATATGCTGCTTCATTTTCTCTTATACCAGGAACATATGTAAATGTGATAAACACATCTGTACCTTCAACAAGTGGAGGATCAACTAATTCATCATGTAATCTCCATCCCCATACATTTGTAGTTGTACCTGATTCATACATCAATGTAAATGTCTGAACTGACAAATCTTCTATTTTATTAATTTTTATATTATTAATTTCACTGTCTTCGAGTCTAGTTCTATATCCTCTAACTATTCTATCAATTTCTCCGCTATTCTCGGGAATTAAATATTCGATGAAATATGAATCCATTGCTGATCCAGCAACACTAGATTCAATGTTACTGACAGTTGTCCATGTTTTAGTGTTTTCATTTCCACTGTTTACTAATATATGATCACCAGGATATATATATGTAGTATTATAATTCACAGATGATGATACATCAATGATGCTTTTATTTGTACTTCGGGTATTGAAATTAAGATTAGGATCTGTAATAACTGAGTTAGGATTGTACATATTTTCACAATAATATAAATTAATTAAACTTGGATGCTTTATAACTTCTGTTATTTTATTTCTAATAAAATTGTCAATCTGATTATTTTCTCTATTAAAACTCAGACTCATTGTTATATTATCATCTTCCAAGAAGATACTACCGTCTGTTCCTATCGCACTTACATTTGAGTGATGGCCGGTTACGTCATCCATTTCAAAGAACCTGGAATTTCCTGCAAATGTGGTATTAACTGCTTTTGATTTTGCAATAATATTTGAGCCAAGTGTTAGTGGATATATATTATAATCTTGTGCATTTATCATTCTATCTTGTGAATAATATGCGCGTGGTGCAATTTGTCTCACACTCTCAAATGTCTCAGCCGAAAAGTTTTCGCTAAAGTCTCTGGTAGTTGACATTGTTAAAGTTAAATTATATGGTCGATCATCAGCACCAATATAAGGCACGATGATTGTGACGTTATCTATATCATTTGCATTAACCGAGAAATTTTGATTTTCTACTTGTCTAAACCATACTCTATAATTACCATATGCTGCATTACCAAACACACCATCGGGAAAATTAACTTTTATGCTGTTGTCAACATTCGTAGTAATACTAGCAATTTCACCTGATCCATTTTTAATAGTATTATATATCGCAGATTCTTTACTTTGATTGTCAATCAACGAAACAGTTGAAAAATATCTTCCATTGCTATCTACTTTCTGTAACCAAACATCACTATTTGATATATTAATATTATTAATATTTTTTATTACATTTGACAATTTAACATTGTATGTGAAATCTTGGAATTTTAATTCGCCTGCCTTACTATATACAAAAAATCCAGTTCTGTCACTTGCTGGTCCTAAATTATCGTTGCGATTGACAATTGTAAAATTACTCGATGCCATAGGTTCTGATTCTACAATTGAATCATCAATTATTTCTACCTTAGTAGTTTCAAATAAACGGGTTGCACCCGAAACATTTGATGTGAAAGGATATGAGACTGATTTGCCATTAGGATTTTCATTGACTTCGTATATATTATTTTCTATACCGAGTATATCAATTTTTGCAATAGGATCTAAAATCTTAGAATTTTTAGATAGTGCAGAATCCAAAACTGTAATGAATTTTTCATACCAGTCTGTGTCATTTGCATCATTCCAATTAATAGTGGTATTAGAAAGTGAATCTCCAGCATTATCAAATACATCTTGATTCGTAGTGACGCTTGTAATTTTCATAAAACCACGTGCATTGATCGGTCGTGTTTTTAAGTAGCCAAGATTCTTGGCCATTCTCAGTACAGATTCTTTACGCTCTGCCGTATCCAAGAAATTTTCTCTTGTATTCATATCAAGTCTGAAAGCCAATGAGTGTCCTAAATATGCAACCAAATCTAAGATTGCAATAAATTCTGAACTTGCTATAAAATCATTAAATTTTGAAGGATATGTTGTTTTAACGTAAGAAAGTAATGCTTCTCTAATAGTGTCAAAATCATATGCTTTCAAACTAATATTACTGTATGCAGTGTAAACCGCACTCCAACTTTCACTAGCGAATAAGTTATCAACTCTTTCTTGGCCCATGTTATTCTCTTTCTAAATTCAATGTTAGTTCAACTTTTTCGTTTGTAGGTATTATTGAAACCGATAGTTGAATATCAATAGTATGATTGGTATCTGTTATATTTAAAACTTCAAGACGCACACGTGGATCACCATCTATTATATAATTTATATCTTTTCTGATTAAATCTTTCAACTCAGGTGTAAGTGGTTCAAATATTAAATCATGTATTATGCTACCGTAAGTAGGCATCATTATACGTTCACCTTTGCGTGTCATAAGATTATTCATCAAATCTTCAATAATCAAATCCTTACCGTAAAGATTATGATTTATTGCGTTTTTGTTCTTGGTACTAAATCCTGAAAATCTAATCTGCATAATGTCTCTCAATTTTAAACTTTTTATTAAGAGTATTTATCATCGTATTAACTTCGTACATTTGAAAATACTACTTGACAATCGTATATTTTTGATGTATTATAGATATGTTGGGAGTAAAAACTATGGATGATGATCCAAAGATAATAAAACTAGAACCTTTTCAGAAAAGTAATGGAGTATTGTCAATGCAAATGATAACTACAGTAGAAATGTTTCAGTTAGAAATAAATGAACTTCAGAAAAATTTGTATGCTGCATATGACCGAATTACCGAACTGAAAGAAGAAATACGAAAACTTGAATCTACAAAAACAAATAAGGAATAATTAATGCCAACTCTAGTACCAATGGTTGTAGACCAATCTGCTAATGGTGAACGAAGTTATGATATCTTCTCTCGGCTTCTTAAAGAACGTGTACTGTTCTTAACAGGAGAAGTCAATGATTATCAAGCAGACTTACTATGTGCACAATTTCTATTTTTAGAAAGTGAAAATCCAGAAAAAGATATCCATTTTTATATTAACTCTCCGGGTGGCGCAGTAACCGCTGGTATGGCAATATATGATACTATGCAATTTATTAAGCCAGATGTCAGTACGACTGTAATGGGACAAGCATGTTCTATGGGATCACTATTGGCAACTGCTGGTGCAGCAGGAAAACGATATATTTTACCAAATGCCAGGCATATGATTCATCAGCCAAGCGGTGGTGCTGGCGGTCAAGCAACTGATATGGAAATTCAAGTTAAAGAAATCTTAAAGATGAAAAGGTCACTAACAGAAATTTATGTTAAACATAATAGTGCTAACAAAACACTAGATGATATGCTTGCAGCAATGGAACGTGACAACTTTATGAATCCAACTGAAGCTCTTAACTTTGGCTTAGTAGATGAAGTTATTACGCATCGTCCTGAACTTTAACTAAATCCAGGCACATAACTCCACATTTTGGCAGTTTCAATTCTTAAAGCGGCAAGTCGGTCATCGACTCTGCCGTTTTCTCTTTTTATACTTGTTTGTATTTCATCAGTAATATCATACCATTGTCTGTTGTTAATGAGTTTAATGATAGGACTATTTTCTATCTCACTTACACCTTCATAATAAAAATAATGAATGAGTGCATCATATTGTGGCTGACCTAATGGTTCATAAACAAATTTTTCTAAAACATTACCAATTGCTCTTAATTGTTTCTCAAGTATTAGTTGTGCTGATGCAATTGTTATCTTTGCAGTTTCAATTGAAATACGTTGAGAAGCAACAGTTATATAACCATATTTAATCTCAACATCTGGAATTTCATAGTTATAGCCTATAATATTTCTGCCATTTATTGTCAGTGACGGAATAGTATCCTTTATAATACTATTTTTACTCAAATTAGAAAAAACCAATTGATTTACTGGAAAGGATATTACATTAGTGTAGGATAGGGTATATGTTGGCATTGAATTAACGTCATATCCTGTTCCTAAATATGTACCGTATGGAGTAATAACATGCAATGGCAACTGTATATAATTTAAAAGTGATCCTTTTTTCTTATCATAAATCATTTTATGCTCTCCTAGTAGGAGGCGAATATTTCCAACCGCCTTCATCTCTTGCCTGTTTCAGCCAACCAGGCGCACTTCTCCAACTATGTGTCTTGCCCCACATACCCTGATCATTTCTATATGTTGCGATATCAACATGTACGCCAACACCACCCATATATCCCTCTCCTGCACCTACCGCATTTGCTCCAGCAAGAAAACATTCTCTTGCAAATTTTTTCATAATTCCAGTATCTCTTCGCACTGATAATTTTCCACTTTCTTTGTCAGCCGATGATTTATATAACCAAACATCTGCAGCAAATCCATTATCGTGACCTGTGCCGCCAGTTCTTCTAGTACCTCTACCCTCCTGATCTTGACCACCAGAAAATATAACTAATTCAACCCCTGTTGCTTTTGCTGCCGTTTCTAGTATAGAAAATAGTTTTGGTTGAATTGGTTTATTTCGTATCTGCCCAGAGAAGCTAGCCGAGTAAGTTACTGTTCCTGTACCACCAGCCACTTGTTCCTCTATACTTTGATCATTAATTTGTTGTTGTTCGGCTGTAGAATCTGCAGAATTTGCGCCTGCACTATTTAAATTAGGCTTCGTAGCAGGTATTTGTCCGCCATTTGCACTTCCAGTTGCACCTGAACCCGAACTTGTATTAGCAGGAGCAGGTTTTCTACGCATCATTGGTTCATGCGATACCATAGTTGACATGATACTTTCATCTATTTTAGAACTTTCTAGGTTTTGTATATCATTGTGTGACACTGTACTAAGTCCAGGTGATTTTGCTGCTTGTGGTCCATTCAAATGTAGAATACCTCCCGTCGAAACATACATATTACTTCCTACTTTTATATGATTACTGCCAGCACTATCATAAAACTGCGAACCTTCACTTTTTATATGTGTTTGATTTCCACTGTTAACAGCAAAATTATTACCAGATTTTATGTTTATTTTTTCGCCTGATTCTATATTAATATTTTGGTCTGCGCGTAAGTTGAAATCCTTTTCCGTGCGCATACTTAATGATCCTTGTGCATATATCATTACTTCGCCAGACGGTCCAATTTCTATAAATCCTGACCCCGTACTATTAACCATATAGATTAAATCATTTGTTCCATCTAATATAATACTTGCACCTGAACCTGTTTGTAATCTTATTTGATTAGGATGAATAAATCCATCATCATCAACACTGCCATCATCCATAGTAAGTGCGGTTGAACCGGGAGTTTTAATACCATATACAGTATTAGGTTTTGGGTTATCATAATTTGCATTTCTCAAAGGCGAAGCAGTTGTTTGTCCTCTAACACTATCGGAATAAATTCCTTGAGCCGCAAGATTTATATTTCTAGGATGATTTTCTGGTATTTGATCAAAAGTTCGGGTATCAGAATTTACATCATTATTTGCAGAATTTGCCTGATTTCTACCTGTTTTCACTTCGTCTTCCGGTTTTTCACCTCCTGGAATAACGGGTATTTGTCCTGAACCCTTACTATCACTAGTCGAACTAATACTTGATCTTTTATTTACCTCTGCCGCCACCTGTTCTGCACCTTTACTATTACTAGTCGAACTGGTACTAGATGGCGATTTTGTTTCTATTCCTGCTATTGGTCCTTGTGCATAGGCAAGATCATTATAGTATGCTTCTGATTTAACAACTTCTCCAGTAACTGGAACAACAGAAACTTGATTTGCGCCTTTACTATCACTTGTTGAACTATTGGAAGATAATCCACTGTCATTTTTATCGGTAGCAACATCCCATGTACGTTGATCCATACTAACATTTTCAGGTGCGTTATCATCATATGATATAACATCACGTTGTGCTGCAGTGAGTTCCGTGGGATTAATTTTTCCACTAGGCTTGTCTTTAAAAACGCCTTCACCTTGTCCAGTTCCATCTACTTTTGCTTGTCCCGATGTACCACCTGCTGCAATATCAGGTACTTCTTGTGCCACCGCAAACCAGTATCCTTCACTTAATTCTCCATTATCAGCAAAGAATACTAGAATCGTAACTCCTATACTTGGAGGTACTGCATGGAATCCATAACTACCAGATGAATTAGAACCGCCAAATGGAGATGCATATTGAAAAAACACAGGTCTTTCTTTATTTCCACCCAATTTAGGAACATAAGCAGCAATTCTACCTCTGCCTTCCGGATCTGGCTTTCCTGCAACGGTTATTGCATGGTATATACCGCTTTGAATATTATTCATCACGGGACTTAAATTAGAAAGATTGTCCTTCTTTAAAGCACCTGATAAATCGTTTTTGTTGTCATCGCTATACATTTTTACTCTTCGCCTTCTACTAATACAAAATTGTTTATTTCAAATAAAATTTCGGTTAATTTCTGTGCTGGATTTGCTGTCTCATTATGGATCTCTACAGTTGTTACAAGTGGAAGTTCGTTAACAATTTGATTTCTAATTTCATTCGATTTTTTGACAGTCCACTGTTCGAGGCGCGGATCGTCTAACGAAATTGTTTCACCTGCTACCACTGTGGTAGTATCTATTCCATACTGTTGTGCAAGTTCTGGATTTTCAAAACTACTCCAATACTCGCCCGGAACTGTAGTACCAAGCCGCGGATCAAATACATAAATAGTAACTTTTTCGCCTTTTCTAAAATCTACCCAATTTTTTTCTGCCAATTCATATTGTGCTAAATGTGCATCTGTTATTGTGAACTCATCATTTTCACTTAAATAATCCATTGGCAATGAAAATCCATCTGATGGTTTAATAGGTAGTACAGACATATCTTTAATAATATTTACATTGCCGCTATCATCTACTATCACTCTGTCTGCAATAGGGGTTGAGTGTGCATCATCTAAATTTGAAATGTTCTCTAATACCGTATTATCAATTTGTGTTTTTTCTTCTGCTTCTTCTTGTGTCCAACTCCATTCACTGTCACCGCCTGATAATCTGTCATTGTATACTCTAATTGATTTGTCCAATTCATTATTAATTTTAAGTAGTTTCGCCTCATTCCGAATGGGATCCAATTGTGCAACTTCATCAATTTCATCATATGCATCACTCAAATTATTATAATGTCTTTTTTCATCCACTGACAAATCATTGTAACTGCCACCTACTTCTGCAATCATCTGGGTTTGTGCGTCTTGTATTCTCGCTTGCATTATTGCTTCTCTAGGTGTTTTCATTGGAGTATTGATAATTTTTTCTGCGGTCACGGGCGGATCGGCAGGAAGTGTTGACACAGTGTACGGATTATCTATTTCGTTTAATAGTTTTACTTGATCAGGAGGAAGCGTATCTAAATATTTTCTTACCTTTATTCCATTACGAGTGTCTGCTACCTCTTTATATCCATCAACTACATCATCTGGTAAATCCAGAGATTCTAATTGTTCTATATTATAATCAACTACGGGAGGTCTAGGATCAGTATATACTTCAGTAGATTCTATTGGTAATAAGCCTCCTAACATTAAATTAGAAGTTTCTATACGAAGTGAAGATGGTATATCGGCATTGGGAGACATATCAACCGTTGGAGTCATTAAAGTTTCAGTTGGCGTTTTGATTAATTCATCGACACTTAAAGAATTTATACCTTCAATTGTTTGTATTTCAGTCATAATATTTGAAACGTCAACGTCACTAATATTATTAGGTGGTATTACTTCAGTTGTATTATCTGCATATACTTTTGTGTTTAAAAATGCCACTAATTCAGGTGAAACTATTTCTCCATTATCTACTTGTTGTTGTAAAAAATCACTTGCATCTTCTGTGTTTCCATATTTATTTCTTATATCATTCTTAATTTTTTCAACTGCCGCTGCCGCTTCTGGTGATCCAAATGCTGCTGCCATTTCTGCTTCATTCATCAGTGCAGCAAGTCTATTCACATCTGATGCATGTGGTGTGGCATGTGAGAATATAAAATTATGTGCATTCTTTGCTAAACTTCCATGTATATGTCTGAAAGAATTTTTGGCAACTGTTCTAGGATCAATAGCACCATCGCGCCCAAGTGCATCAGTTATATCCGAAGGTATTCCTGCAACATCAGCCAAATCCTGAAATTCATTGGGTATTGATGCGACTAGATTATTAGCAACACCTGCAAATTCGCCAAGTGTTTCGTCACCAAAGTTTATATTTCTGAAGGCATTTATGGCACTACCACCAAATTCACCAAGTGGATCAGAACCGAAGAGTGAATCCCCAAAGGAATTTATACCACTGCCATCAGCACCTGCAAATTCACCAAGTGGATCAGAACCGAAGGATGAATCTCCGAAGGGATTTATGCCATTACTGCCGCCGGGTCCATTGCCGGATCCACCAATAACATTATTTCCTCCACCTGTTTCAACACGTTTAAAATTATCTGGTATAGGCAGGCGTACACAGTTTAATTGTTGAGTGAATTGTCCTTGTGCAAATGTATTAATAACACTCTTTACAGAATACAAAAATATATCCAAATTATCAATTTTTATATTATCAAAATCATCTACTCCATCTGCTTTATTAACTACCAACAATAAATAATTTGTTCCGTTGACATTTGTAACGATAGATTTATGTGCGTCCGATGTGTTATCCTTGCCAACTATTTGTTTTTTTACATCTTCAGTTATATAAAATTCCATCCAAAAAGGATCACCTTTAATAGTCATAGATAGATTTGCCATACTTAAATCACCATTCAATGATTCAAATAATTTACTTCTTGCAAGTTCTATATTTTCCAAGTCAGTAGATTTAAACGTTGATACTGATTTTTTCCCTCTCATCATTGGTATTATATTATTCATAAAATTAATACTGTTTAATTGCATTGCATCCATTAAGTCGGAAAATTCTGCATCTGTTAATTTTTTAAAAATATCACCATCTTCTTTTAATTCTTCTGCCAATACAAGTCCTGTGGGATCACCCAATAATTTTGCACGTGTACTTGCATTGTTAGAATTAAATCCCGCAAAACGCCCTGCGAGACTTGCTCCAACTTGTTCTGCAATCGTTCTATCGTCCGAACCTATTTTAAGTTTTAAATCACTTATTGATGATGCTGTTTCACTTAATTCGTCAGAAATATTATTAATATCGTCTTCTAATTTAGATATTTTTTGTAATAGTGGTTCACCTGTTTCTAAATTTTTGACAAATTCTGTAATGTTAATGCCGTGTCGATTTGCAGCAACTTGAATGTCAGCCAGACTCTCTGCCTTGCCCAATTCGTCAAAGAATTTGTCTTTTGATTCTGAATTTGTAGATTGTATATCGCCTTCGTTATCTGGATCGTTTAAGTCAGCCATTAATCCAGAAAATTCAGACTTCGCTTGTTCCTGTTTTAATTTTTGTAATTCTTCTTGCTTCTGTTGTTGTGTAGTACTAAGTTCCGTTTTCTTTTTATTAAAATCATCTAAGGAAGAAACTGTTTTATTAAAGTTTTCTAACTGCTTACTTTCTAATATATTATCTAATTGCATTCCAGCCGGTAAAAATTTATTCCAAGAAAATTCATTTCCTGGTGGAGAATAACTTTTAGTAAGTTGCTTATCTAGTGATATAGTTAAATCTAATATCTGATCATTTAGTCCAGTATAATAATAATTATATAATTTTCTACATCTACCTGTCTGAAAAATTTCATCTAGTATTTTATTTGTAGATGATATTTTTGCAGTTTGGTCAGTGACATTTTGAACTACTATCTCTTTATGCATGGATATATTATAAACAGTATGATGTGACATTATATTTGTGATTGGATTATGCTTCTTCTGTATTATTTCTGGAGAAATTCTAACAACCTTAGAAAAACCATCAATTGATGCAGTTAACTCTTGTCTTATCTGTACATTCTGAATCAGAATATCATATATCAGATCAATGATACTTACTCCTATAGGAACTTGTCCTATTTGTTCAGAAACATTAAACTTGGTTTTGCTTTTTTTACTAACATTATTACTCGCCGCACTTTTATTAGCAATAGGTCCATTCATTGGAGTACTTGAATACTCATCTTTAAAATCAGATTCGAGTTTTATTTCATAAGTATTAACGAAATCTGATTGTTCTGAACTAAAACTAGTAGCAGCCCGGGCAGATGTATTCAATTCATCGTTAAAATTATTAAGTGTTTCCTGTAATGTATCTCCTATTACAAAATTAAAGTCTATTTTAGTAGTATTTACTCCATGACTCACAGATGCATAATTCGAAACTGTTCCACTAATAGTGGTTGTAGTACCGGTTTCATCTGTTGTCGTATTCAAATCAATAAATTTATCAATTCGAAATGGTATAACTTTAACAGTTGGTAATTTTAGTATATTGGTTGGATTATCATAACTGTATCCATTATATGTAACTTTAATAAAGAAGGTAGCCGTATTAATATTTACATATTCCATCAAATTTGCAGCAGAATTCAATGTATCATTTAAATCACTATCACCAATTTGTGTTATATCAAATTGTAATCCCTTATCTATTCCTACCATTTTTGCAGCACTACCATAACCAGTTCCTAAATTTTCGACAACTAAGTTATCAATATTAAATTCTGTTGTTACTGCTGATTGTGCAATTATTAATTTAGGAATTGTTTGTTCTGGCCATTCTCCTCTTATAGTCTTTTCAAACTCTATGTCTTTAAACTGTAAGAAATTTTGAGCGTCATCTTTTGGAATAATAAAAAATTCTATATTATAAGTATAATTTTCATAGTTGTCTAGTTCATTTTCATAATACATTCCCGCTTGTTCTGTTTGCTGTAGAACTTCTTTCATATTTCCTAAACTCGAACTTGAGAAATTTGAATTACTATTTGAACCGTTAAATGTGACATCTGATACATCATCACCAACTATCGATCCGTCAGTTTCATCATTCGCCACTGTGAATGGAGAATTTGCTTTAGCGGCATCAAATCGTTCTTGTGCATCAGCCCTATCTCTAGAAGATGCATTAGGATCTGCATTTGCTTCATCTAAATTTTTTCTTGCTCTTTTAAACTCAGTTAATGCTTTTTGTTCTTCAGAGGTTAAAGTTCGTCTTGATTCAGAATCTGCAGCGCCGACATCTTTTGGAGGAAACGTTGTTTGGCCCTCACCTTTTGCTAGACTAATTCCTTTTTTAAGTGATGGTCTAAAGTGGTCTAGAGATTCATTACCACCTTCATGTTGTATAATTGCACCTACTAATTTTTCAGTAATTGCTGGATTTGCTGATAGATCAATATCTTGATCAGGACTAACTCCCAACTTTTTGGCAACTGCATTTACATATGCAGTTGTATTATTTTCATTAGGGGGCGCCCACTTATTAATAATTTCACGAACTGATCTTCTATTATAACCATTGTCAGATCCCGGTCTATTATATTTGTATAGTAATTTTGTCATCGCTCGGACACCCATTTCTGGAGATCCAAAAGTTACAAATGACTGGTCAGTACCCTTAACCGAACCATTCCAGTTAGAGCCTCCATGTCTAATATTACCAGGATTATTATTTCTTACATTACGCGGTGCCATTTTTAGCCCATTCTATCTATATTTTTTTTACTGGGTATTTTAATTTTTGTACCAGCAGTAAAATCATTAATAGGGTCCTGTATAATATCTGGATTACGTTGTGAAAATATCCACCAATATTTTGCAGTACCATAATTCTCATAACTGACCAGGTCGGGTCGTAAATTAAATTTTTGTGGTATAATATATTCCATGTCCAACGGATCTTTGTATATAAATCTAGGTTGCTGAATATCTAATATTTTATCAAACATCACACGTGTATTTCTCCATGGCGAATTATTACTATACATATCCTTCTCCTCTTAAACCACCTGATAAGTATTTTTCTAATGTAAAATTATCTCTTACGTTTTTAGGTGAATATGTAACTAAAAAATCAATCACAAAAGTTCCACTAACTGGCATTTGTATTACAGTTTCAGGATTTTGTTCAGTTCTAGTCTCTATATCAATATACGAAACATCCGCATCTAAGTTATATACAAAATTATTTACTAACACAGGAATATTTTGAAAAACTCCATGTGCATTAAATCTCAGTACAGGAGGTGGCAAGCCACGCTGTTCATCATTTTTTCCAAATCTCATTTTCATAGCACCTCTAAAAAAATCCAAAGCACTAAGTATAGTTTGTCCTTGTTCAACATTTTCTATTATTATAGGCGCAGTAACATTAATTGTGGCATTTGATCCACTTTGAAAAAACTGTTGCTGAAAATTAGAATGTGTAGGTGATACTTGTGTGTAATTTGCATTTGACATATTTGTAATAGTAGGGGTATATGGAAAATTGAAACTACTCATACCATCACCTTCGACACTCAATCTGCCACTAGGATCCGAAATGTTTACCGGCTGTGAGGTACTATATGGATTATATGCCATGCTATTGATCTCCTGATTATTAACAGTATTTATCACTGTATTAACTACGAATATTTTAAACTTTATACTTGACACGTATTATTTTTTAAGGTTGACTTTTATCTTACTTTGTAGTATTATAATACTAACATTTTAGGAGATTAAAATTATGGCTAGACGACAAAATTATTTAAACAACAGGGATATGCTAAAGCAAATTCATATTTCAAAATCAAACTTTTCATGGTTTGAAGATCGAGAAAGATACAATCAATTTGATATTATCATTGATAATATCGCTGGAGAACTTGATATTAAAAGTGAAATAATATCACGTTTGTCAGAGGCAAGACAATCAAGAGCAGATCGTATACAAAAAAATAGTTGGACGCTGAATACCGATAAGAAAAAGAAACAAATAGATTTTGTTGTTGATGTTGATAGCTTCAATGAAGAAGAACTTGTATTCCGTGTTATGACATTTGAACATATTCCAGATGAACCTGGCAGAAAATTAAATCCTAAAACTGTCGCTGATCATAAGGTAAAATTAAATTTCCCACCATATAAACATTATGTTGTACGAAATGGCGAAATTGCCGAAGTCGGTATATCACATTATAATAAAGATAAAGAATTTGACTTGACATCTGGAAAGATTACTGCTACATTAGCAAATATGTATATTAAACTAGTAGAACGTTACTCACAACGTGGCAACTGGCGTGGATACACATATATTGATGAAATGAGAGGACAAGCCTTATTACAATTAACGCAAATTGGACTACAGTTTAATGAAGCAAAATCTGATAATCCGTTTGCTTATTATACTGCAGCAGTTAATAATTCATTTACACGTGTTCTCAATATTGAGAAGAAAAATCAAGGCATTCGAGATGATCTATTAGAAAAATCAGGACAAGCACCGAGTTGGACACGTCAACTTGAACATGAAATGAAATCACAAGAACGATGGAAAAAAGTAATTAAAACTAATATCACAGACGAACAAATTCCAACTGAAACAATTAAAGAGATTTACGCAGATAATGAGTGATAATCTATTCAAAAAATTGGCATTCTTTACCGATATTCACTTCGGCATGAGAAATAATGCACAACAACATAACAAAGATTGTAGTGACTTTGTTGATTGGTTTATCAAACAAGCACGTGAGAAAGGATGCGAAACATGCATCTTTGGTGGTGATTGGCATCATAATCGTGCTAGTTTAAATATATCAACAATGAAGTACTCAATTGAAAGTTTGCGAAAACTAAATGACGCATTTGATAATGTATACTTCATAAAAGGTAACCATGATTTGTTTTATCGTGAGAGCCGAGAAGTCAGTAGCGTAGAGTTTGCTAAAGAATTTGAAAATATAACAGTTGTAGATGATACCACAGTAATAGGCGATGTTGCTCTTGTAAGTTGGCTAGTGGGTGACGAGTGGAAGAAAGTTCCCAGTATTCGTTCAAAATATATGTTTGGTCATTTTGAACTACCTACATTTAAATTAAATGCAATGGTAGAAATGCCAGATCATGGCGGACTAAAACAAGAAATGTTCTCCCATCAAGATTACGTATTCACTGGTCACTTTC
>OBMK010000805.1_pt1 | contig 29265 bp, 28 predicted proteins | sample 1539081 | NCBI WGS metagenome assembly OBMK01 (sample SAMEA3355528, study PRJEB22509) | marine metagenome | biome: marine; feature: river plume; material: water | place: USA | collected 2010-08-07 | depth 0.5 m | reverse complement strand
GCCCGGAGCGATCGACCGTCTGGGTTTTGCCACCCAACGCCTGCGCAAACAATACCCCAAATTGATCACAGTCACGATTTCAGGCTATGGCGAATCCGGCCCCTATAGTAATCGTAAAGCCTATGACCTCTTGGTACAGGCCGAAAGCGGGCTCTGCGCGATCACCGGCAATACCGCAGGCTCCGCGCGGGTTGGGGTTTCGGTGTGTGATATTGCTTGCGGGATGACCGCATATGAGGCGGTACTGCAAGCCCTTATCGGCCGTGCCTGCTGCCAAGCAGGGCGACATATTTCGGTAAGCCTTTTCCACGCACTGGCCGACTGGATGAATGTCCCCTATTTGCAGTCCGCCTATGGTGGGAAATCGCCAATGCGCAACGGATTAAACCACCCGACCATTGCCCCCTATGGCGCCTTTACGACATCTGACGGGAAACAGGTGCTTCTTTCCATCCAGAATGAACGTGAATGGGTTAAATTTTGCGAAGGCGTGTTGGTATCGCCAGACCTCGTCTCTGATCCGCGATTTAACAGCAACTCAAATCGTGTGAAAAACCGCGACGCTCTAAGCGTGATAATCGAGGACGTTTTTGCACATCATTCCCGAGACACCCTCTCGGATTTGCTGTCTAAAACTGGGATCGCTAGCGGCCAGGTCAGCACAATTGACGATCTCATACATCACCCACAAACCCGGTATATCGAGGTCGATACGCCGACCGGACCGGTGCGGCTTCTTGCACCCGGCGCGCTTATAAATGGCGAAATACCCCAATACGGCCCGGTACCAGCCCTTGGTCAACATTCACAAGCCCTCCGCGAGGAGTTTCGAAAGATTTAAATTATATGTCTGCAAACATTGGCAAACGATCTGATGGTTTCAAGCGCGTATAGGCCGCGATCAGATATTTCAGCGGACATCAGATTGTAGAATGAGCTAGAGGTTTCGCTGACGCTGTCGCATGTAAATCAGTGGGGGCTCCCACCCATTCTCTTTACGTTTTCAATGTGTTTTTACAATAAAAAAAGACGGATATGCGGCTCCACATCCTCACGATGGGTCCGCGATGGCGCACTGCATGACCTATCAGATGTAGCCCCTTATCAGTTCCAACCGATGTGTTTACCGCTGGATACCAGAGTTGGGTCCGCTGCCCTTTGCAGAGGCTGTTTGTGAACGGACCCGTCCAGATCGTCAGCAACCACCATGGTCTGCAAGCGTGATTTGAGTGCTGCGTCACGCAGAATCTTCAGGCGCTTAATCACCCATGATGTACCAGTTTGCACCATAGGGCTGGTAACGCCTATGTTGATGAAATCTCTGTTCAGACAGACATTGTCAGAAGGTAACAGAGACGTTTGAACTGGCCAATGACTGCGTCCGCTTGCGATCAGGGCCCCGTGGGCCATATCGAAGGCCATACAGCAAGATAACCTTGAGCCACCTCGGAGTTCAAAAAGTCTTCTGGTGAAAGGTTTGCAACCACGGCACCTTTATCCATAACAACGCATCGTTCGCTCAGCATGTTTACCGAATTAAAATTTCATTTACCCAGAAGCACCGTCACCCCTTTTTCTTCCATTTGGCGCCAAATCACATCTGCGATTAATTCAACAATACTTGGCTGTAAGCCTTCAGAGGGTTGATCAAGTAAAAGCAGCGACGGGTTTTCAACCAAAACTCGGCCAATCGACAACATTTTCTGTTCCCCACCACTCAGCGTTCCAGTGGGTTGAAACTGCCTTTCCTTGAGTAATGGAAACCAGTCAAATACCGCCTCATAACTGAATTTTCCTACCTCAAAACCCATCAATGCACCCGGTGCCAGGTTACCACTGACCTTATTGAGGGCGCGCCCTTGTGAGCGTCTGAAGGGAAATAAATCAGGCTTCAAAACTGAAATGATTGCGCAAGTTAAGGTCAATCCCCGTTGGTTCGAACGGATCTTATACCGCGCCACAGACTATTCGAGAGCCGACTATTCCTAGTTTCACAAACATGCCTATACGTGCAACCAGACATAAATAATACCTGCCGCTGCCTATTTCGGCCAGAACCGCCCAAATTCCCATATGCTGTCACGCTGGCTCTAGGCAGACGAGATAAAATGCTGTCTAATCATTTCATCAAAAAAGGAGCCTGCCATGACCGTCACTCACCTGCATAGCAACATCGACAATTGGTCCGAACGTGTCGATCTGGCCGCTGCATTTCGCTGGACTGCGCGGCTCAATATGCACGAAGCTGTGGCAAATCATTTTTCCCTCGCCATCAACGACGCCGGCACGCGCTTTTTAATGAACCCGAACCAAGTGCATTTCGCCCGGATCAAAGCCTCAGATCTAATCGTTGTCGACGCCAATGATCCCGATACGCTGACGGGGCCGAACGCGCCCGATGCCACCGCTTGGGGGTTGCATGGGGGCATGCACCGCCACTGTCCACACGCGCGCTGCGCCATGCATGTCCATTCAATTCACGCCACGGTTTTGGCCTCACTGGCTGACAGCAGCCTACCACCAATTGACCAGAACTCTGCAGCATTCTTCAACCGTTACGTGATTGACGACCACTATGGCGGGCTGGCATTTGAGCAAGAGGGCAAGCGCTGTGCGCAATTATTAACCGATCCCAGCAAAAAAGTACTGATCATGGGCAACCACGGTGTGATGATCATTGGCAATACGGTCGCAGAAACCTTTAACCGGCTGTTTTATTTCGAACGCGCCGCCGAGACTTATATTCGAGCGTTGCAAACCGGCCAGCCACTGCGGGTATTATCTGATGAAGTTGCGGAAAAAGCAGCTCGTGAATTAGAAGAATACCCCGGTCAGAGCACAAGACATCTAAATGAGCTAAAAGCGATTCTGGATGATGAAGGATCGAATTATAGCCAATAACCACTGTCGTTTTCAACGACGCAACCAAACCGCTCACCTGCGTCACACGGGTTAAAAGCTCACAGTTTGTGAAACAGCGCTATTTTTGCCATGTCGTCTTTATGCACTCCCTCTGCGTCCGCACCATAAATTGCCACATCCTGCAGCTCAAACCGGGTGATCTGCGACGAAAGCGCAGCAAATTTTGCGGCAAAATCCGCAGTTTTCCAATGGCGCGCATTGACCGTAATCCCGATCACCGCGCCGGGGCGGGCCACGCGCAACACTTCGTCCAGCGCCTCCGGACCGACATGACCGGTGGTAAACGTGCCGGCGCTGATAACCCCATGATAGCTGCCGTCAGCCACCGGCAGACGCGCCGTTAGATCACCGGTAAAAACCCGACGGTACAGCTGCTTGTCTTCAGCCACTGCCAGCATCTGCGGTGAAATATCGGTCCCATCCAACGGAAGGACCCCACGGTCAGCAAGCGCCTGCCCCAACAATCCGGTCCCGGCACCAAGGTCGAGCACTGGCGCGCTGCCACCCGCAGCAAGAAACGCCTCAGCCATCGCCTCGGGCAGGGTATAGTGCATCTGAGCGGCAAAACTGGCGTCATAGGTTTTGGCCCAGTCCGCATAGAGACGGGCGTTATCGTCAGATGTTTTGATCCCATAGGCATCATCAAGGTTCGGAGTTTTCTCGGCCATGGCAACACTCAAGACAAATCAGCCATGAAAGGCAAGCCCGCCCTTGCAATAAACCGCAGGACAGGCGATCACGGCGCCATGACACGCACTCTCTTTTGTTTCGGTTACGGATACACCGCACAGGCGCTTTCACGGCGCTTACTGCCACAGGGCTGGCAGGTGTTCGGCACCACACGGCGTCCTGAAAACCTTGACCAGCTTGGCGCCACAGGTGCGACGGCGCTGTTGTGGCCCTCAGGAGACATCACAACAGCCCTGCATACCGCCAGCCACCTGTTGATATCTGCATCGCCAGATGCGCAGGGTGATCCGGTACTGCAGGCCTTGGGAGACGAGATCACGCAAATCGCACCCAACCTGACATGGGCGGGGTATCTGTCCACCACCGGGGTCTATGGAGACACAGGCGGGGACTGGGTCAGCGAAGACACCCCCATCAATCCCTCTACCCAACGCGGTCAACGGCGAAAAGCTGCAGAACAGGCATGGCGCGCCATTCCCAACCTACCGCTGCATATTTTCCGGCTGGCAGGGATTTACGGACCCGGACGCGGACCATTTGCCAAACTGCGCGCAGGCACCGCCAGACGGATTATAAAACCGGGTCAGATGTTCAGCCGCATCCATGTCGACGATATTGCGCAGGTTCTTGCCGCCTCGATGGATCGGCCCAACCCCGCAGCGATTTATAACGTTTGCGACGACATGCCAGCCCCACCACAGGACGTTATCAGTTATGCCGCGTCCCTGCTTGGTATGCCACCACCGCCGGAAGTTCCGTTCGAGCAGGCCGAGATGTCACCAATGGCGCGCAGTTTCTATGCTGAAAGCAAACGGATAAGAAACGACCGGATCAAGTCTGAGCTGGGTGTCGAACTGCTGTATAAAGATTACAAATCGGTGCTTACAGCTATGTTGGAAAGCGAGCGAGCTGACCGCACGGATTAAAGGGCCTGCGTCGATCAAACCTGCGCGAGACCAGTGTACTTAGGCCAAATCTGCTTCGGTCCAGCATGCTCTAGTCCAATTTGTACCGACCCCGCCTATGCCAGAACTTCGCGTACTTTTTTTGCAATATCTGCCGCTCGCAATCCTGCGTTGGCATACATTTCTTCGGGGCTGGCCTGATCCAGAAACACGTCAGGCAACACCATCGAGCGATAGCAATAGCCGCGATCAAACACCCCTTGATCAGACAAAAGCTGCGCCACATGACTGCCAAATCCACCCACGGCACCTTCCTCGATTGTGATCAGCGCCTCATGGGTTTTGACCAGATCCAAAATCATCGCCTGATCAAGTGGTTTGGCAAAGCGCGCATCGGCGATGGTCGGGGTAATCCCATCGGCTCGCAAACTCTCGGATGCGGTCAAAACCTCGCCCAGTCGGGTACCAAACGATAAAATCGCCACCCGCTGCCCTGCCTGCACAATGCGTCCCTTGCCAATCTCTAACGGTTCTGCCCGTTCGGGCATATCAACGCCCTGCCCTTCCCCGCGTGGATACCGAAACGCAATTGGCCCGGCGTCATAGCTGGCCGCAGTGGCCACCATATGCACCAGTTCCGCTTCATCGGAGGCCGCCATCACCACCATGCCTGGCAGATTAGAAAGATAGGCAATATCAAAGCTGCCTGCATGGGTGGCACCATCTGCACCAACCAGACCAGCGCGATCAATCGCAAAGCGCACCGGCAGGCCCTGTAAGGCCACATCATGCACCAGCTGATCATACCCGCGTTGCAAAAAGGTCGAATATATCGCGCAAAACGGCTTCATGCCGCCCGCCGCCAAGGCCGCCGAAAAAGTCACGGCATGCTGTTCAGCGATACCAACATCGAAACAGCGCTCGGCAAAAAGCTCGGCAAACAGATCCAGTCCCGTCCCATCCGGCATCGCCGCAGTGACTGCACATATTTTATCGTCCCGAGCAGCAAGATCGGTCAGAGTCTTGGCAAAGACCTTGGTATAGGCCGGCGCGTTAGAGGCAGTCTTTTGCTGTTTGCCGGTAGAGACGTCAAATTTAGCCGTTGCATGGCCTTTGTCTGGCGCAGCCTCAGCCGGACCATAGCCCTTGCCCTTTTGGGTTATTACATGAATGAGGGTCGGCCCGGCAGCGCGCTCTTGAACCATGCGCAAAACTGGCAAAAGCTGGTCCATATCATGGCCATCAATTGGCCCGATATAGGTAAACCCAAGCTGTTCAAACAGCGTACCCCCAACGGCAAGCCCCTTGAGCAACCCCTTGGCCTTTTTGGTAACATTGCGCACGCGTTCCGGCAGAAAGCGCAGCGCGATCTCAGAGATGGTCTTTAAATCCTGGAACCTCGGCTTGGCATAAATCTTCGACAAATATTGCGACATCGCCCCCACTGGCGGCGCGATGGACATCTCATTGTCATTGAGGATCACGATGAGCCGTTTGTTTAGCACACCCGCATTATTAAGCGCTTCAAAAGCCATGCCGGCGCTCATTGCGCCGTCACCAATCACTGCAATCGCATCCCCATGGCCGATCTCGCTGGCACCGCCAAGGTCGCGGGCCACAGCAAAGCCCAGCGCTGCGCTGATTGAGGTTGAACTATGGGCCGTACCAAACGGATCAAAGGGTGACTCGCTGCGTTTGGTAAAGCCGCTCAGACCATCTTTCTGCCGCAGGCTGTGCATTTTATCCCGCCGCCCGGTGAGTATTTTATGGGGATAAGTTTGATGGCCCACGTCCCAAATCAACCGGTCGCGCGGCGCGTCAAACACCGCATGCAGCGCAACAGTCAATTCCACAACACCAAGACCTGCCCCAAGATGACCACCGGTTTCCGACACCACCCGGATCGTCTCGGCACGCAATTCCCCCGCCAGAGAAGTCAATTCCCCGTCGGAAAATCGCTTGAGATCAGCAGGCGATTGGACCCTATCAAGCAGGGGTGTGTCAGGTTGGTCGGAGATGCCAAGCCCTCCTTTAAAAAGTGTTAAGTGTCGCGGGCAATAACGAACTGTGCGGCTTGTCGCAAGGTATCGCCCTCATCGCCATAAACCTCAAGCGCAGCCTGCGCTTCTGCCACCAAATCACCCGCACGACGCTTGGCAGCGTCTAAACCGAGCAGCGATACAAAAGTCGCCTTACCGGCAGCGCCGTCTTTTTGCAGCCGCTTGCCGGCTTTACCGGAGTCACCCTCGACATCCAATATATCATCCGCGATTTGAAACGCGAGACCCAACGCGTCGGCATAGCGCCCAAGAGGTGCAATATCAGCTTTTGCCATCCGAGGCCCCACGGTCGCCGACCAATGGAACAACGCCCCGGTTTTGCGGCCCTGCAGACCGGTAATCGCCGCCAGATCAAGCGGGACGTCAGCAGTCTCGGCGGCAATATCCTCGGCTTGTCCCAACACCATACCGCGTCCACCCGCTGCGACAGCCAGATGATAGGCCAGCTCAGCTCTGATCGCGGGATCGTCTGAACACGACGGATGTGCCGCCAGTTCAAAGGCCAGCGCCTGCAGCGCGTCGCCCACCAGAACCGCGGTGGCTTGATCCCATCTCATATGCACCGTCGGCTGCCCCCGACGCAGGTCATCATCGTCCATGCACGGCAGATCGTCATGGACGAGCGAATAGGCATGCATCGCCTCAATGGCCGTCGCCGGCCAGAGCGCTCGAGGCTCTTTTATGCCGTGCAAGCGCGCGGTTTCCAACACCAGAAAAGCCCGCAGGCGTTTGCCACCCTGCACCGCATACATCATGGCTTGGGCCAGCTGGTGCGGTTGGCCTTGCAGAACCTGATCTAGCAATTGTTGCACCCCGTGCCCGACCGCGGTCAACCGCGCTTGGAACATTTACAAACCCTCAACCGGCGTGGTTCCGCTGGGCTGACCGCTGCCATCAAGAGTGATCGCCGCGACCTTTTCTTCGGCCTGTTTCAATTTGGTCTCGCAATGTTTTTTCAACTCGGCGCCCCGTTCATAAAGCGCAATCGAATCCTCTAGTGCGACATCGCCGCGCTCCAACTGGGTGACGACCTGTTCCAGATCGGCCATTGCCTCTTCAAATGTCATCTCAGCTACGGGGGGTGCGGTCATAGGCCTGTCCTTTGATATCATCTTTGTGGTAATCCTAGCGCGTGCTAGCACAATGTACAATTTAGCAATCCGCGCCTGTGACATGAAAATTGGACACAGCAATCAGTTTCTAAACTGTCTGTTGGCCCACTCAGGACATGGCGCTATCAATCAACACTTGCACATGCGCGGCACAGGCCTCGGCCAAAGCATCCAGATCATATCCACCCTCTAATGTAGACACCACCCGACCATTGCACAGCCCATCCGCCAGCGCGCACAACCGCATCGTCAACCATCGAAAATCATCTGTTGACCAATTAAGACCCGCCAACGGATCAGCACGGTGGGCGTCGAATCCAGCTGAGATAATAATCAACTCAGGCCGAAACGCTTCCAACCGGGGAAACGCCTGCGCCTCATAGGCCCGCCGCATCGCCACGCCACCACTGCCCGGCGCAAGAGGCATGTTTACAACCGTGTCAAACACACCGGTTTCATCAATACCACCACTGCCCGGCCAGAGCGGCATCTGCTGCGAGGCTATCAACAGCGCCCTGCCTTCATCATAGAGCAATTCCTGAGTGCCGTTGCCATGATGCACATCGAAATCAACAACTGCCACACGGTCTAGGCCGTGATGATCCAACGCATGTTTGGCCGCCAATGCGGCATTGCCCAGCAAGCAAAACCCCATCGGTGTCTCGGATTCTGCATGATGGCCCGGCGGCCGGATGGCACAAAACGCATTCCGCACCACACCCGATACAACCATATCAACCGCTTTGACCGCCGCCCCTGCTCCACGGTACGCAGCATCCAAAGATCCCGGTGACAAAAAAGTGTCCCCATCCAACCCTGCGTACCCCGCCGCAGGCAACGTTGCACGCAAGCTGTCCAGATGGCTTTGAGGATGGATACGCAACAGATCATCCTCGGCCGCCAATGGCGCGGCGGTCCGCACCAAATCCATCGGCTCCAGCGCGGCTAGAACGCGCTCTAACCGCGCCACCTGTTCGGGGTGGCCTGGCGGTGTGACGTGTTTCAAACACGCAGGGTGGGTGAGCAAGGCAGTTGTCATATCATGTCCCAAATCTTCAAAAAGGCTGCGGATCACATCCCTAATCTGTGGTTAGCATATAGCCGGCACCGCGCACGGTCTGCAGATAACGCGGCTCTTTCGGATCACTTTCGATCTTGCGGCGCAGACGGGTCACCTGAACATCAACCGCACGTTCTTGGGCGCGTTCATCATCGCGGCCAAGATCTTCGACCAGCTGCAGACGGCTTACCGCCTCTCCCGGCGTGCTGGCAAACAGCTGCATCAGCTGTGCCTCGGTCGCGGTCAGACGTACAAGCGTATCGCCACGCCACAACTCGCCGCGATCAACATCATAGCGCACCGCACCCAAGTATAGAATTTTGGGAGCCACTTCAGATAAAGTTGGTTCAGGCATGCGGCGCAGGATCGCATTGATGCGCAGCAACAGCTCTTTGGGCTCGAACGGTTTGCTCAGATAATCATCTGCGCCCGCCTCGAGACCAGTAATTCTCTCGTCTGCCTCGCCCTTGGCCGTGAGTAACAAAATCGGAACCTGCGACGTTTCCCGCAAAGACCGCGTCAGTGACACCCCGTCTTCACCGGGCATCATCACATCAAGCACGAGCATGTCAAATGCCAGTCCCTCAAGAAGACGGCGGGCGTGGCTGGCATCTCGCGCTGTGGACACCATAAAATCCTGCCGGATCAAAAAAGTCTGCAACAAGGTTCGGATACGCTCGTCATCATCAACAATCAAAAGATGAGCTGCAAATTTGGTCATGTTGGATAATCCCGCAAGCCTTTATAATGTCGAAGCAGCGTATCATCCATCATCGCCTCAAGCACCGTCCTGAAACCGGCCACCGCTTCGGGGCCAGCTTGCCGAAACGCCGCGCGCATGCGCGCGCGCTGAGCCCCGGATAATCTGTGTTCTAGCTGCGCACCTTCGTCTGTTAAAAACAAATGCCGTTCCCGACGGTCTTTCTTGCCTATGCGGGCCTCAACCAACCCGTCGTGGACCAAGGTCCGCAAGACCCGGTTCAACGATTGTTTGGTGACCCCCAGAATACTCAGCAAATTATTGACCGTCGTGCCCGGTGCGCAATTGATAAAATGGATCGCACGGTGATGCGCACGACCATAGCTCAACCCGCTCAGAATGCGATCAGGGTCATCGGTAAAGCCGCGATAAGCAAAAAACATCGCTTCAATGCCCTGCCGCAATTGTTCGTCGGTCAGATATAACAGGGCCTCGCTGGATTGCCGTGACATCGACAGACTTTCCGCCATCTCTCTTCTCCAACTGCTTTAACTTTGAAACCAAGGTTATGTCAGTCTTGTTGACTTTCCAAGACCGAACTGCTAGCGAATCTACGCTAAATAGACAGAAAATGTCAGGTTATGGCATGTCTAACGCAACTAATGCAAAGAATGCGAAAAAGGAATTACGGAATGGCTGGCTATGACAATCGCGATGGCAAAATCTGGATGGACGGGTCGCTGGTCGATTGGCGCGAGGCCAATGTCCATATTCTGACCCATGCGATGCATTATGCCAGCTCGGTATTTGAAGGGGAGCGCGCCTATAACGGCAAGATTTTCAAAAGCCGCGCGCATTCTGAGCGATTGATCCAATCCGGCAAGCTGATCGATTTCGACATCCCCTATAGCGTCGATGAAATAGAAGCCGCCAAGCAGAGCGCGCTGGATGCCAACGGGTTGACCGACGCCTATGTCAGAGCGGTCGCATGGCGTGGTGCCGGTGAAGATATGGGGGTCGCCAGCGCCCGTAACCCGGTGCATATGGCGGTCGCTGTCTGGTCATGGGGCAATTATTATGGCGATGCAAAAATGAAGGGCGCCAAGCTCGATATCGCGAAATGGCGCCGCCCCGATCCGGCAACCGCCCCTTCACAAGCCAAGGCCGCAGGACTTTATATGATCGCCACCATGTCAAAACATGCCGCCGAGGCCAAAGGCTGTTCGGATGCAATGATGTACGATTATCGCGGCTATATAGCCGAGGCTACAGGGGCCAATATCTTTTTCGTCAGGGATGGCGAAGTGCACACCCCAATGCCGGATTCGTTTCTCAATGGATTGACCCGTCAAACGGTGATCGAAATGCTCAAACAGCGCGGTATCACGGTGAACGAGCGTCATATCATGCCCGAAGAATTAGAGGGTTTCGAGCAGTGTTGGTTGACCGGAACCGCCGCAGAAGTTACGCCGGTAGGACAAATCGGGGAGTATAACTTTGAGGTCGGCGCGCTGACACGCGACATCTCGGAAAGCTATGAGAGGCTGGTACGCCAATAAGCCGGCCGGCCTGAACCAAAGCGGCAAGACGATTGCTGAGGTCTGATATTTTTTCCAAATAGGCGGAATTTTGACTGACTTAGCGACACCATAAGGTCTTGGCTTTTTCGGCGCAGGTCAATATTTCCAGCGGGTTTCAGCACTGCTGGTGATCCTCATGTGTATGTGACAACAAAACCAATAATTTTGGGGGTCTGGCTCGTCCTGGACATACCATATACACCGAACCCTCGTGGCCAAGCGCGCTGACGGTTTGTTAACAGCGCATGTGAGGCCTTCGCAAAATTGTTTTTCACTGGCTCCAAAGCCCAAACGGATTATTAACCTTGGACTGGCTTGTAAGCGACAATCAGAATGATTTGGCCGTATTATTATCACTTGTTTGCGGCATGAACTGAGTTAGTGTGACCATATGGGACGCAAGAGCCTTCTCTCGAAACAATCGTTTTCCCGCAACGCAACTCTGCGTCTTTTAGCGGTAAGATCGAGACGTCCCGGTCGAATTCCATTTGCCAGAGTGCGGGCGGGGCCGGTTCACAGTTAACCTGAGCTCTTTCAAAATTCATTCGACTCAAACGGAGGAAATCATGCCGATACATGATCGTTCACTCTATTTAAAATATTCAGAAGTCTTTAACCATCCGGGAGACTTCTCTTCCAATGTCGCGACTTTCTTTGCTCAGAATGCAGAGATTAATGTTGTCCATCCGTTCAATCAGCTGAAAGGTGCAGATGCCTACCTCAGTGAATTTCTCTTGCCGCTCCAAGATTCATTTAAAGGGCTCTATCGGCGCGACGATATCCTCATGGTTGGGAAGTCCGAGGGCCAAAGTTGGATCAGCGCAACAGGCTACTATGTCGGGCAATTTGCAAAGGATTGGATTGGTCTGAGCGCGACAAAAACACTGTGTTACTTACGCTATGGTGAATTCCACCGCATACAGAATGGTCAAGCCGTCGAAAGCTATATCTTTCTCGACATCCCAGAACTAATGATTGCCTGTAATCAATGGCCTTTGAATATGGGTCCTGGCTATTCGCGTGGCTACACCGGGCTAATCCAGGGGCCTGCATCGCGGGATGGTGTCCTCATCGCGGCCCCTGACCCTGCCGAGGGACAGCTTAGCTTTCAGATTGTCACGGACATGCTTGCCAGATTGGCAACAAAAGATGAGGCGTGGCGACCCTATTGGCATAAAAACATGATGTGGTATGGCCCAGGAGCGTTTGGTTCCTTTGTTGGTGTGGATGAGTTCGCTTCCTTTCAGGTTCCGTTTGAATCTCAGTTCGAAGGATGGTCAGGCGGGTCAAAAAACAACGGATTCACAAAACATTTCACAAGATTTGGTGAGGGCAATTACACCTGCTCGGGAGGCTGGCCATCTTTGACGGGTATCAACGTCAAACCATTCCTGGGGCAAGGCCCAACCTACGAACGGGTTTTTATGCGCGTCTGTGATTGGTGGCGGCGTGAAAATGAGCTTCTGGTGGAAAACTGGGTATTCGTGGATGTTCCACATGTTTTATTGCAGTTGGGGTATGACCCACTGCCGACTTGGCAGAAGTAGTGCGGCCTCAACTGCCAGCATTCACAATGCGCGGTGCGTGTTGCGCTCAACGCTGACCCTTACCACGGCCTGCATAATCGGTGATTGCGCAGACAACGAGGCGTTGACACCTTTTAGCAATCCGTTACGATTTTTGGCTATATTTAACAAAAGTCTAATAACCTTGGCATTCACCTTCAGAAAACTGACTTCCGACCATGCCATTGAATGGCAAACCCTCAAACTAGAGGGCGTAGAAGACTTCCCTCTTGGGTTTCTAATCACCCCAGAGGAAGCCTTGAAAACCACCAAAGACCGCGCAAGGACCCATTTAAATTTTGGGACGACACGCGGCGTTTTTTATCACAACACGTTGGTGGGGTTCTGTGGATACCGTCCGGAACTATTTGAACGAACACGCCATCGCGCACAGATCGGTCCATTTTTTGTCCGACCAAAATACCAAGGGACAGGCGCCGCCCAGTGTCTTATGTCAGGCGTTATTCAAGAAGCGCGCGCCGCCAAAATCGCGCAACTTGAGCTCTTTGTTGATACAGAAAATTATCGTGCCATCCAATTTTATGAAAAATACGGATTTGAATGGGTTGCGACACATCCAGATGGCGTTCGGATGGGCGCTCAATCGCGCGATGACCATTTTTACTGCCTTAGATTGGGGCCATAGCCGCACAGCTGTTCTCAGTCCGGATACAACAGCCCTCTAACGCTGGTCTCAACAGCCCTCGCATGGCTGATCTGAAATCTTGGATAACTCGTCAAAATATAACCTAAAAATCAAGGCCCTTCTGGGCTTTGATCCCGGCCTGAAAAGGGTGTTTCACCTCAGTCATCTCGGTCACCAGATCGGCATAATCACACAGCGCAGGTTTGGCATCCCTACCTGTCAGAATAACGCTGGTTCGAGCCGCCCGCCCCTCAAGACCTTCCAGCACCTGATCCACGCTCAAATACTCATAGCGCATGGCAATGTTGATTTCATCTAGCACCACAAGATCAAACTCACCGCCCGACATCATCTCACAGGCTTTTGCAAACGCGGCCTGTGCGGCCTCGGTATCGCGGTTGCGATCCTGCGTATCCCAAGTAAAGCCATCGCCCATGGTATGCCAACTGACCTGATCCTCGATCGTTTTAAAAAACCGCCGCTCACCGGTCACCCACTTGCCTTTGATGAACTGGACCACTGCAACTTTTTGGCCCCAGCCCAAGGCGCGGATAATCACTCCGAAGGCCGAACTGGACTTGCCTTTGCCCTTGCCGGTATGGACCAAGACCAGCCCACGATCGGGATCTTGCGCTTGCGATGTCTTGCGGCGGTGCTCTTTCTGAACCTCTTGCATTTTCGCTTTGTAATCTGTGTCATCCATCATCGGTCAATGTCCTTTTTAAAATGGCATACCCGGTCTGGCCGCGTCTGAATCCCATGCTGCTGGTGGTACAGTATATTAGGTCCATACTCTCACAATACAAAAAGCGCGGTCTTATGGCCTATACCCGGCACTGACCGGTCGCAAACGCCCGGACGGCACAGTTTCAGCCCGGGCTGAGCCCCCGCAACCGTTCTGACCGCCGGCGCAGCAATTCAAGCGTCATCAGCAGCGCGATCGAGATACAGACCAGTATCGTCGCGACCGCCAGAATAGTCGGGCTGATCTGTTCGCGCAGCCCGGTGAACATCTGCCAGGGCAGCGTCTTTTGCCCGGCTGAACCAACAAACATAATCACCACAACCTCGTCAAACGAGGTGATAAAAGCAAACAGGCCCCCAGAGATCACCCCCGGTAGGATCAACGGCATCTGGACACGGAAAAACGTGGTGACCGGATTTGCCCCCATATTGGCCGCAGCACGGGTCAGCGAGCTGTCGAAACCAACCAGCGTGGCAGTCACGGTAATGATGACAAATGGAATGCCCAAAACCGCATGCGCCAGCACGACCTTGATATACCCGACCAGACTTTTATCCAATCCCAACTGGCCTTCCAGAAAATTACCCAGACCGGCATAGAAGAAAAACATGCCCGTCGCTGAAATGATCAGCGGCACAATCATTGGCGAAATCAAGATCGCCATAATTGCCCGCTTAGCCGGCACATGGCTCTGGCTCAGCCCAATCGCAGCCAATGTGCCCAGCGATACGGACACCAAGGTCGCGATGGGGGCGATCATCAACGAGTTTTTAAAGGAGCGTTGCCATTCTGGGTTGGTGAAGAAATCTCTGTAATGCTTCAAAGAATACCCGGCAGGGTCAAAGCGCAGCATTTCAGGGGTGAAGGTAAAGAAATCTTCCGCGTTGAATGAAAGCGGCATGACCACAATAATCGGGATAATCAGAAAGGCGAAGATCAGCCCGCAGATGATTCTGAAGGCATAGTGCCAAAGTACTTGCCCAGGGGTCAGATAAGGGTGCAGACGCGCCCGGTAGCGCCCCTCGAACAGCCAGAAGGTGAACCAGCCAAAGAACCACCCCCACAACGCGCCAAATACCGCACCGACCAACCCAAGGAAATAGCCACCGGCGATCAAGCTGACAGCAATCAGCGCGTAACGCGCAGTTTTTTCCTCAGACAATACCGTGGTCGCCACATAGCTCAGCCCGGCAGATATCACTGCGCCGACAATAAGCCCGAGCGGGGCACTTCCCATGGACATACCCATCAAGACACCAAGCAGGGCACCAACAAGTGCTGTGGCCGCTATCACAAAGGGGATAGGTTTGCGTGAAATCACAGTAAGTGCAGCCATGACCTCACCCTCCAAGTTTGACGTTATCAATGCCGACCATCTTGTCATAGGCCCAATACAGGACCAGTACAGCAACCAGCAGAATTGTGCCCAAAGCAGCCGCCAGCCCCCAGTTCAAAGATCGCAGAATGTGATAGGCAATCCGGTTGGAAATAAACACGCCCTTCGTGCCCCCCACGATTTCAGGCGTGATGTAATATCCAATCGCCAGAATAAAAACCAGAATCGACCCGGCACCAATACCTGGAACCGATTGCGGGAAATAGACCCGCCAGAACGCCGTCCAATCGGTTGCGCCAAGGGATTTGGCAGCCCGCACATAACTGGGGGGAATGGTCTGCATCACCGAATACATCGGCAGGATCATAAACGGCAACAAAATATGTGTCATCGCCACGATGGTGCCGGTCTCGTTGTTGATCATCACCAAACGGGCGCTATCGGCCACAAGACCGAGTTGCACCAAAACGTCATTGATCACGCCCTGTTGTTGCAACATCACTTTCCAAGCGGATGTGCGCACCAGCAAGGAGGTCCAGAACGGCAACAACACAAGGATCATCAGAAGGTTAGCATGACGCATCGGCAGATTGGCCAGCAGCCACGCCACCGGATAGCCAAGCAACAAACAAGAGCCCATGATGACGAGCGACATAAACAACGTGCGCCCAAAAAGCGTCAGCAAGATTTGTTTATCTTCGGGCTGAAACTGCGGTCCACCAACGGTTTTGCGCATGTCCACCGCGTTCAGGAAATAGCCGCTTGTGTAATTGGAACTGTGCACCTTAAGCGTCTGCCAAGTTTCAATTTTGGCCCAGCCCTTATGAACATCAATCAGCTTTTCCTTGAACGGGCCATCGGTTTCGATATCCCATTTTTTGGCTTTTCGCGCGGTTTTTTTAAACAGCGATGCAATACCGGACTGCTCATAGTTCAAACGCAGTCCAACTTTGGTGTGAATTTTTGCCTTTGCCGCAAGTTTGATGTCGGATGCGAAGGCGGCATAGACCGCCTCGTCCGGCAACGCGCCAGATTCCGCATCCCAGTTTTGCAAGGCACTGACGGTCTGCGGCAGCGTCGTTGCCACGATGTCGTTCTCAACCGAACGGAACAACATTGAGACGATAGGCAGAATAAAAGCAATAAAAACAAAAATTAAAAGCGGCGCAATCAAAAGCAGCGCCCGGATTTTTTGTCGCCGCAACGCCCGTCCCAAACTCTTTTTAAGGGGGGACCCGTCTGCCGCAAGCATCGGTTCAGTGTCGGTCGAAGCGCTCATTTTATGCTCAATATCGCTGGGGTGTGAAATCAACCAAGGAAAAAGGAAGGGCCGATCTGGCCCTTCCCAATTGTTGCGGCTTACTTAGCCAGCCATGCCTGGAACTTGGCATCCAGATCATCGCGGTAATCAGCCCAGAAGCTGTAGTTCATGAGGAAAGCACGAGACAGGTTTTCTGGCGATGTTGGCATGTGTGGCCCCATATCGATGCCCAAATCAGCATGTTTACCGACCAATGGTGCAGATGATTTACGCGCTGGGCCATAGCTAATCCACTTCGCCTGATCAGCCAAACGAGTGGTATCGGTAGCAAACATGATATAGTCAAGCGCGCGCGCCTGACGCTCAGGGCTCAGTCCAGTTGGAATGATCCAACCATCCAGATCCATAACCTGACCATCCCAAATCATTGCAACTGGCTGCTTTTGCTCTTCGATCAACGAAAAAAGACGGCCATTATAAGTGGCGCCCATGATTACTTCGCCATCCGCCAAAAGCTGTGGCGTATCAGAGCCTGAGGAAACCCAGATCACATCATCTTTGATGGTGTCCAGCTTGGCAAGGGCCTGATTTTGACCTGCTTCTGTTTCCAGCGTGTCATAGATGTCTGCTTTTGCAACACCATCGCAAAGCAATGCCCATTCCATTGTGTTAATCGGCACGCTGAATAGCGACCGCTTGCCAGGATAGGCGGCTGTGTCAAATACGGCGCAGACGCTGGTTGGTGCGGTGTCACCGACGAGGTCGGTACGGTAACCAAACGTTGTCGAATAAACAATTTGTGGAATGAAGCAATCAGACACCAGCATATCGCCAAAATCTTCTGCTGCAGATACATCGTTTGGCGCTCGCGCCAACATGGTGTCTGGATCGATTTCCATCGCCAAACCTTCATCACACAATTGCATAGCCGGGCCTGCTTCTACGTCTACCACATCCCAAGTTATGTTGCCCGCTTCGTTCATTGCCCGCAATTTTGCAACAGCAGTGCTAGAGCTGTCATCATTCAGTATGGTCACTCCAGTGATTGCCGAATAGGGCTCATGATAGGCTTTCAATTGCGACTTAGAATAGGCTCCACCCCAAGACACAATAGTCATTTCATTAGCTAAATGACCACCTGCAATCGCAGCACCTGCAGCCATTGAAAGCGCCGCTGTCGCGGCAACCGTTTTTGTGAAATTCATTGCATTCTCCCATGCAGCCCGTTTTTGGAGAAGAGTGTCCGCGTTACGGGCAAAACAACGGATACATCTTAAGCCACGTTCCTGACGGAACGCGCTATCTCTTTCGCCACTCATGCGTCAAGCGCGCGGCAATCTGACGGCAGCCAGCCAATCTCGATCTGGGCACCGGGTTCCAATCGCACCTGATCGGGCGCGTTGCGGGTCTTGACGATAAACTCATCATTACCGGCCACGCGCAATCGGGTTCGGAAAATGTCACCCATATAGATAAATTCCAGCACTTCTGCAGTCAGCGTATGCGCCCCATCTTGCAGGCGGTCCTTATTAAACTCAACCCGTTCAGGCCGGATAGATACCCGCGTCCGTTCACCAGCCTTACTGACGTTGACCGGGTTGCAATCGATCAACTTGCCATCGTCAAGTTGGACCAATGCCACGCCGTTCGCAATTTTTTTCACCACACCTTCAAGGGTATTGTTCTCGCCAATAAACTGCGCAACGAAACTATTTTGCGGCGATTCGTATAATTCAGCCGGTGGCGCCAGTTGCTGAATCCGGCCATCATCGAACACCGCAACCCGGTCAGACATGGTCAGCGCCTCGGTCTGGTCATGGGTCACATAAACCACCGTGATGCCCAGATTATCGGCAATGCGCTTGATCTCAAATTGCATATGCTCGCGCAGTTGCTTGTCCAGCGCACCCAGCGGCTCATCCATCAACACCAATTCGGCCTCGAACACCAAGGCCCGCGCCAGCGCCACACGCTGCTGTTGCCCGCCTGACAATTGTGCCGGTCTCCGACCACCAAACGCGCCCATCTGCACCATTTCTAACGCCCGCTTGACCTTGGCCTCGCGTTCGGCTTTCGGTATTTTACGCACCTCAAGCGGAAACGCCAAGTTCTCAGCCACCGTCATATGGGGAAACAGCGCATAGTTCTGAAACACCATCCCGATCCCGCGCTTATGTGGCGGGATATTATTAATAGATATCCCGTCGAGCATGATGTCTCCGTGAGTTGCTGTCTCAAAACCAGCTAACATCATCAAACAGGTGGTCTTGCCCGACCCCGACGGACCCAACATTGTCAGAAATTCACCCCTTGGCATAGCCAAATTAAGATCTTTCACGACAAGGGAAATGCCGTCGTAACTTTTCTGCACACGCTCAAACTGAACGAAAGCGTCGGTCGCGGTCTTCATGTTTGCCAATAACTGGCTCCCCATTTTCATACTTCGGCCTGACTTCAGTCAGTTGGAGTGCTTCCTAGACGGGAAGCCCGAACATTTGCAATGTTTTTTAACGTCTTCTGCCCTCTTAGACGGATATTTGAGCATATTTTTTGACCACAAGCGAATTGTTAGCGCAAACGGCGTCACCCCGGCTCCGAGAAAGCTTTTAGCAGTTTAACCATACAAGCAGTGCAACGCACATCAACAGATATTTTAGGTCCGAAAGACACCGGATTGTTACTGTAAAAAGACCTGTACCAGTAAATCCACAGAGTTTACTGCAAAGGTATCCCGTTAGGAACCATCAGATGATTCGCAAAAACCTACCTTTTGGGCCCTTAGAATACCAACGCCGGCTGTCCAAAACACGGCACGCCATGCAAGCCGCCGATTTGGACATGCTGTTTATCACCGACCCGTCGAATATGGCTTGGCTCACCGGCTATGACGGCTGGTCGTTTTATGTCCACCAAGGGGTGATAATACCTGCGGATTCCGACCCTGTCTGGTGGGGCCGGTCACAAGATGCCAACGGGGCGTTGCGCACGGTATGGATGTCGGATGACCGCATACACGGCTATGCGGACTATTTTGTACAGTCCAATGAACGCCATCCAATGCAGGATCTGGCCAGGTGGTTACAAGAATATCGTGCGGGTGCCAAACGAATCGGGGTTGAACTGGATAACTATTATTATTCTGCCAAGGCCCATCAGGTACTAGGTGAAACTCTGGCCAAAATTTCGCCCGGCGTCACACTTCAGGATGCAACCGCCTTAGTCAATTGGCAGCGCGGCATAAAATCGAATGAGGAAATCACCTTTATGCGCAAGGCAGCGCGGATATCAGAAAAAATCATTGATGGCCTGTTTGCGCGTGTCGAACCGGGGATTGCCAAAAATGACATCGTAGCTGAGGTTTACGGCGACGCACTACGCGGCTTTGAAGACATCTGGGGCGATTATCCTGCGATTGTGCCACTGCTGCCGTCCGGCAGTGATGCCGCCGCACCGCATCTGACATGGGATGGGCGGGCTTTCAAAACCGGCGAGGCAACGTTTTTTGAGATTTCGGGCTGTTACCGCCGCTATCACGCACCGTTTTGCCGGACCATTTTTTTAGGCACACCCCCGGATGATTTGCGACGCGCAGAAGCCGCCCTGACAGAGGGCCTTGAGGCCGGCCTTGACGCGGCACGCGCCGGAAACCGCGCCTGTGATATCGCCGAAGCGCTGGCCCGACCGCTGGAGCGCGCCGGTATCGAACGCGCGGCCCGCGCTGGCTATCCGATCGGGTTGAGCTATCCCCCCGATTGGGGCGAGCGCACCATCAGTATCCGAACTGAGGACAAGAGCATTCTGCACCCCGGTATGACTTTTCATTTCATGCCCGGCCTGTGGATGGCAAACTGGGGCCTAGAAATCACCGAATCGATTCTTATCCGCGAAGACGGTGCCGCAGAAACCCTATGTAACCGACCACGAGAGCTTATGATCAAATGACCACACTTACAGCCACCACCGATATCCTTGCAGATTTGATCAGCTTTCCAACCGTTTCGCCCGACAGTAATCTGGATATGATTAATTATATTGCCGAGTATCTGAATGGCTTGGGTGCGCGGGTCGACCTGTTTCCTGACCCCACCGGTGCAAAGGCCAATCTGTTTGCCACGCTTGGTCCTGATATAGACGGCGGAATCATGCTATCGGGGCATTCCGATGTGGTGCCGGTAACCGACCAGACCTGGTCCAGCGACCCATTTAAAATGCAGGCCCGCGACGGGCGGCTCTATGGTCGCGGCACGTGTGATATGAAAGGCTTTATCGCGGCAACTCTGGCAATGGCTCCATTTTATGCCAGTCAAAACCTGCAGAAGCCGGTACATTTTGCCTTTACTCATGATGAGGAAAGCGGCTGTTTTGGTGCACTGGCACTGGTGCGCGAATTGAAAAAGCGCCAGATCAAACCCGCGATTGCGATTATTGGTGAACCAACCGAGATGCGCATTATCGAAGGTCATAAGGGATCCTGTGAATACACCACCCGTTTCACCGGCCTTGAAGGACATGGTTCGGCACCCGATCTGGGCGTCAACGCCGCCGAATATGCGGTGCGTTTTGTCGCGCGGCTTATGGAACTACGCGAACACCTTAAAAATCGTGCGCCAACAGACAGCCGGTTTGAGCCACCCTGGACCACGCTCAGTGTCGGCCGCATTAGCGGCGGTGTGGCCCATAACGTCATCGTTGGCAAAGCCGAAGTCGATTGGGAAATGCGCCCCGTTCAGGCCGCTGATCTGGCCTTTGTCAATGACAATATGCAGCAGTATATCCACGAAACGCTGATACCGGCCATGCGACAGGTATACCCCGCAGCCGACATCAGCACCGAGATCATTGCCGAAATCTGCGGGCTTGACCCGATGCCCGAGAATGCCGCCCGCCAGTTGGTATCCGAACTGACCGGTGCCAACAGCGCTGACTTGGTGGCCTTTGGCACTGAGGCGGGTTTATTTCAGGGTTTGGGCCTATCGGCGGTGGTCTGTGGGCCGGGCAGCATTGCCCAGGCCCATAAGCCGGACGAGTATGTCGCGCTTGATCAATTGAGCGCCTGCCTCGAGATGCTGACGGGATTGGGCAGAAAGTTGCACGGTGCAGCCTGAGCCCCGACAGAAAACGGAGGCGTGAGCCTGAATTGCCGTACACTCACTTCACGGATGGGCGTCAGCAACCTTTAGCATGCCTTGGTCCTTGGCCTGTGCATAGGTCGCATCCAATGCTTTGGTGGCACGGGATATCAGTTGGTCAATTTCGCCTTTTGAAATCACCAAAGGCGGTGAGATGATCATGCGATCATACACGTGGCGCATCACCAAATTGTTGGCGAAACAATGTTCACGGCACATATACCCGATGGTGCCGGGATCGGCGGCGAATCTCGCACGGCTTTCTTTGTGCGGGGTCAAAGCCAGTGATCCCATCATGCCGATGACGCTTGCCTCACCCACCAGCGGGTGGTCGGCCAGCCCGCGCCATTTGTTGGCCAGATAGGGCGCCGCCTCAGTCCGTACATTATCAACGATATGCTCTTCTTGCAGAATTCGCAGGTTCTCCAGCGCCACGGCTGCGGCAACCGGATGGCTGGAATAGGTATAGCCGTGATTAAACTCACCCTGCCCAATTACATGCGCCACCGCGTCAGAAACGATCGACCCTCCAATTGGTTGATACCCTGACGACAGACCCTTGGCGATGGTCATGATGTCGGGACGGATGTTCAACGTCTGGCTGCCGAACCAATTGCCGGTGCGGCCAAACCCACAGATCACCTCGTCGGCAATCAGCAAAATATCATACTGATCACAAATCCGCTGAATCTCGGGCCAATAGCTGTCAGGGGGCACAATGACGCCCCCAGCGCCCTGAATAGGTTCGGCAATAAACGCGGCAACGCGGTGTTCGCCCAAATCATGGATCGCCTGCTCTAATTCTTGCGCCCGGGCCAGACCAAAGGCCTCTGGGCTCACATCACCGCCCTCGGCCCACCAATTGGGTTGATTGATGTGATGAATATTTGGCACTGGCAGGCCACCTTGTTCATGCATCGGCAACATACCCCCCAAGGACGCCCCGCCAAGGGTCGACCCGTGATAGGCGTTTTTGCGACTAATAATAATATTTTTATCTGGCGCGCCCTGCATCGCCCAATAATGCCGTACCATGCGGATGTTGGTGTCATTCGCTTCAGACCCAGAACTTGCATAGAACACATGGTTCAAATCGCCTGGAGCAAGCTCGGCCAATTTGGCCGAAAGCGCGATAACCGGCACGTGGGTGGTTTGGAAAAAAGTGTTATAATAGGGTAGTTCGCGCATCTGGCGCGCCGCAACATCGGCCAGCTCACCGCGGCCATACCCGATATTAACGCACCAAAGCCCTGCCATCGCATCCAGAAACCTGTTGCCGTCACTGTCTGTGAGATACACACCTTCGGCGGATTTGATCACTCGCGCACCCTTCTCGGCCAGTTCTGCCTGGGCACTGAAAGGGTGCATGTGATGGGCCGCGTTTAGCGCCTGCAACTCAGCGGTAGGCATGTGATTCGTCATCAAATTCATTTAAGAGCCTTTCAAGAGAGCAAATTCCGGCCAAGCCACAATGCAAATGCCGATACCCCTAAAATATGATCAAATTATAAAATGTCAATCGAATCACCCACCTTAATCCGAGACATCAAAGGTTCGGCGCACCTGTTCCATCCCCTGCAGAACATCAGCACGGATCGCAGCTGCCGCCCGCTCTGCATCACCTTCCGCCATTGCAGCCAACACCTCTTTATGCTCATCAACCAGATTTTGTGTGCCAACCCGACCACAGACAACCCGCAGAGACGGACCGAACTGCAGCCACATTCGCAGCGCCACCGAGCGCAGAATTGGTGCATCAGCAATGTCGTACAACATCGTGTGGAAGCGATAATTATGCTGTAAGTACCCCGGAATATTCCCCGCAACAATGGCCCTATCCAAAGCCTCATCTTCCGCTGTTAGAGCAGCCATATTCGCCTTAGTAATATTAGATGTCGCCATAAAAACAAGCTTTGGATCGATCGCTTGCCGAGCAAATATCAACTCGTCGACATTGGCACGGGTCAGCCGCGGCACGCTGATCCGCCGGTTGCCCTGTGCTTCCAAAGCCCCCTCGGCAATCAAGCGCCGCAACGCTTCCCGAACTGGGGTCATGCCTGCGGATAAATGCTGTATCAATCCCTGAATGGTTACTGCTTGCCCAGGCAGCAGTTCCCCGAACAAAACCATATCGCGCAATTGTCGATAGACAAGTTCGTGCGTCGGCAAACCAGCACCATTTTTTTGCGGCTTTATCATCGCCCTGTCCCTGCCCTCAGATTTGCATTATTTATGATCATCTATCATACCACTTGCTAGTTCCACCACCGCATGAAAACATTATTTCTTGCTATTCAGCACAACATTTGATCAAATATTGCATATGGCTCATTAAATGCCGCAAGATCCAACAGGAGACAGATATGAAACATCGCCTAATTTCCGCAACCGCCACACTCGCCTTGCTGGCCGGATCTGCGCTCGCCGAAGACGTTCGGGTCTATAACTGGTCTGACTATATCGATGAGGCTCTACTGACAAAATTCACAGCTGATACCGGGTTGAATCTGATTTATGATGTGTTTGACAGTAACGAACTGCTTGAAACAAAAATGCTTGCGGGCGGCTCGGGGTATGACGTGGTTGTGCCGTCAGGCACTTTCCTGCAGCGCCAGATCAGCGCCGGCGCGTTCCAGAAACTGGATGTGGCAAAACTGCCCAATATCGCCAACATGTGGGATGTGGTGACAGAACGCACCGAGCAATACGATCCCGACAACGCCTATTCGATCAACTATATGTGGGGCACTACCGGCATTGGCGTGAATGTGGGAAAAGTCACCGAACTTTTGGGGGAGGATGCGCCAATTACATCGCTTGATCTCGTATTCAAGGCGGAAAATATGGCAAAACTGGCCGAATGTGGCGTACATTTTCTTGACGCTCCGACCGAAATGATCCCGATGGCGTTGCAGTATCTTGGTGAAAATCCAGACAGCCATGACCCGGAAGTTCTTGCCAAGGCCGAGGATGTATTTATGGCCATCCGGCCACATATTCAAAAATTTCACAGCTCGGAATATATCAATGCGTTGGCCAATGGAGATATCTGCGTCGCCGTGGGTTGGTCGGGCGATATTTTACAATCGCGGGATCGCGCCGATGAGGCCGAAAACGGCGTAGAGGTCGCCTATAATGCCGCCACAGAAGGTGCGCAGATGTGGTTTGACCAAATGGCTATCCCGACAGATGCGCCAAACCCAGATGGTGCACATGTATTTTTGAACTTCATCATGGACGCACAGAATATGGCCGATGCGTCGAACTATGTGTATTATGCCAATGGCAATGCCGCATCACAGCCGCTGCTTGAGGAAGATGTGATTGGCGATCCGGCGATCTATCCCGATGCGGCAACGCTTGAAAACTTATTCACCACACGCCCTTACAGCCCGAAAATACAGCGGATCGTGACCCGCATGTGGACAAAAATCAAATCTGGTGTGTAACCGATCTGAGGACATCTGAATAAGGGTCTGCGCCCAGACGGCGCGGACCTATTTGTAAAATGGATATTTTAAATGGCACAACCCTCTGCAGGATGTCAGTTTTCTCCTTGGACAGACCCCGATGAGAAACCCCTGATACAGTTTCAGAGCGTGACCAAGAGCTTTGGCAGTTTTGTGGCCATTGATGATCTTAGCCTCGATATTTTCGAACGTGAATTTTTCGCCCTTCTCGGGCCGTCAGGCTGCGGCAAAACCACCATGATGCGGATGCTTGCAGGCTTTGAGGCTCCCTCATCAGGAACCATCCGGTTGGCAGGCGACGATATCGGCCCGGTGCCGCCGAACAAGCGGGCCGTCAATATGATGTTTCAATCCTATGCGCTGTTTCCGCATCTGTCGGTCTGGGAAAATATTGCGTTTGGCCTACGCCGCGAAGGTATGGCAAAACACCTTTTAGTCGACCGCGTGGAAGAAATGCTCAGACTGACAAGACTGGAAAAATTTGCGCGCCGCAAACCCCATCAAATATCGGGGGGACAGCGCCAGAGGGTGGCCTTGGCGCGCTCCTTGGCAAAAGCGCCCAAACTCTTGCTGCTGGACGAACCGCTGGGGGCACTGGATAAAAAACTGCGTCAGGACACGCAGTTTGAATTGATGGATATTCAGGAAAAGACCGGCACCACCTTTGTCATTGTCACCCACGATCAGGAAGAGGCGATGACCGTTGCCAGCCGGGTTGCCGTGATGGATGAGGGCCGCTTGATTCAGGTGGACACACCCGACCGCATCTATGAGGCGCCAAACTCTGTTTATGTGGCGGATTTCATTGGTGATGTGAACATTGTTCAAGGCCGCGCAGACCTGCAAGGGGATCGGGTTCATATCAATTGGGCAGAGGGGCAGCCGCCGATTATCGGCACAAGCAACCACAATTTCAGCCAGGACCAAAGCGTGCATTTCGCCATCCGCCCTGAAAAAATATCAATCTGGTCTGACCGGCCAGAGACGTCAGATGAAACGGCCAATATTGTACCGGGCCAGATCATTGACATTGCTTATCTTGGTAATATCTCGACCTATCACGTCGAATTGCCCAATGGGCAGATGCTCAAGGCGCAAACCGCAAACACCCACAGGATTGCCCGTCGCAAGTTCACTTGGGATGATACGGTCTGGCTGAGTTGGTCCGCCACTGGCGGCATATTATTGGAGGGTTGATATGCGCCGTCTGACCCTGATTGCCATTCCATACCTGTGGCTTTTGGCGCTATTTCTGGTGCCGTTTCTGATCGTGATGAAAATTTCGCTGTCCGAATATGCACTCTCAATTCCCCCCTATAGCCCCTATCTTGATCTCAGCGCGGGCTGGGCTGGGCTGGTTAAATTTCTGTCTCAGCTGGATCTGGAGAACTATATCTTTCTAACAACGGATGACCTGTATTGGAAAGCATATCTATCCAGTCTCAAAATCGCCACGCTATCGACAGTCATCACTTTATTGGTCGGTTTTCCACTGGCCTATGGCATGGCGCGCGCCGCGACCGAATGGCGCCCGACGCTGCTTATGTTGGTAATCCTTCCATTCTGGACCAGCTTTCTGATCCGGGTCTATGCTTGGATGGGGTTGCTGAGCCAAGAGGGCTTGATCAATCAGCTGCTGCTCTGGCTGGGGGTGATAAACGCGCCTTTGATGATCCTGAACACCCCAACGGCGGTCTATATCGGTATCGTTTATACCTATCTACCATTTATGGTTTTGCCCATCTATTCAATATTGGAAAAGCTTGACGAATCCCTGCTGGAAGCCGCCGAAGATCTTGGCTGCTCTCGCCTTATGGCGTTTTGGCTGGTCACTGTGCCATTGGCGAAAAACGGCATCATCGCCGGCTGTTTTTTGGTGTTTATTCCCGCCTTGGGCGAATTTGTGATCCCTTCATTGCTTGGTGGATCAAAAACACTGATGATCGGAAAAATCCTGTGGGAAGAGTTTTTCTCAAATCGCGACTGGCCAGTGGCCTCGGCGGTGGCGATTGTACTGCTGGTAATTTTAATCATCCCGATCTTGCTGTTCCAACGCAATCAACAAAACCAGCGCGAGGCCGACACATGAAACGCCTCAGTTGGTTCAATGTCACATCTCTGACGCTGGGTTTTGCGTTCTTATATCTACCGATGGTAATTTTGGTCATCTATTCGTTTAACGCCTCCAAGCTGGTGACCGTCTGGGCGGGATTCTCCACCAAATGGTACGGAAGATTGTTCCAGAATGAAGCCTTTCTTGATGCTGCTTGGGTCACGATAAAAGTGGGCCTGTTGTCGTCTTGTTTGGCCACAGTGTTAGGCACGATGGCGGCGTATGTTCTGGTGCGGGGCGGACGGTTTCGAGGACGGGTGCTGTTTTCAGGCATGATCTATGCCCCCTTGGTGATGCCAGAGGTGATCACTGGCCTATCTTTGCTGCTGTTGTTTATCGGCATTGGACTTGACCGCGGGGTGCTCACAATCATTCTTGCCCACACCACGTTTTCAATGTGCTACGTCTCGGTCGTGGTCTCGGCGCGGCTGGTCAGTTTCGACCACTCTTTGGAAGAGGCCGCTTTGGATCTGGGGTGTTCGTCGTTAGAAGCCTTTCGCCTTGTGACACTGCCGATTATCGCGCCAGCCGTGATTTCGGGCTGGCTGTTGGCCTTTACGCTTTCCCTAGACGATCTGGTGATTGCCAGTTTTACCGCCGGGCCCTCAGCCACCACCTTGCCAATCAAAATCTTTTCTGCCGTCCGACTTGGTGTCAGTCCAGAAATTAACGCCCTGTCAACCTTGATGATCGCAGTGGTCACCATCGGCGTAATCAGCGCCTCGTTGATGTCTAAAAGGGCCAGTCTGCGCCGGCACCACGAAGAACAAGCAGCCGAACGCGGACAGGAATGAAACGGCTTTACGAAGCCTATGCTTACGGGTCCAAACCCATCGATAATTGCTTTTGGAACCGCTCTGTCCCCTTGCCGAAACTGCCGTCACTGACCGGATCACTCAAAGTAGATGTGGCGGTCATTGGCGCCGGTTATACCGGGCTATCAGCCGCATTACTTCTGGCACAGGACGGAGTAGAGGTGGCAGTTGTCGACGCTGAGACACCCTTTTGGGGGGCCTCAGGACGCAATGGTGGCTTTTGCTGCCTTGGGGGCGCGAAAGCCAGTGAAAAAACGCTTATCACCCGCTTTGGTGAGGCGGGCAAAACCGAATTTCGGCGCTGCGAAAAAGCCGCTGTTAACTTCGTCGCAGATCTGATTGCACGCCATGACATTGAAGCAGATTGCCATTCGAAAGGTGAAACAGTACTGGCCCACCGTCCACGGGATATGACGGCGCTGCGCCGGCAGGCGGCTGACATCAAAAATGATTATGGTGTCGAGGCCCACTATATCAGCGCCGCGCATCTAAGCGCCCATGGCATGACGGGGCCATTTCACGGCGCAATGACCATTCCGATTGGTTTTGCCCTCAATCCACGCAAATACGCAAACGGTCTGTTAGGCGTCGCACAAAGCGCCGGGGCCAAAGTCTTTGCGCACAGTCCGGTCACCGGACTGGAAAAACACCAGACGTTCTGCCTGAACACGCCACAAGGCCAAATCACTGCAGAAAAAGTCATCTTTGCCACCAACGGCTATTCCTCGGATCAATTGCCAGACTGGATGCGCGGCCGGTATTTGCCCGTACAATCCAGCATTATTGTGACCCTGCCGCAGACAGGAGAAGAACAAGCAGCACAGGGCTGGACCAGCCTGAAAATGGCTTTTGACCGCCGCGAACTGTTACATTACTTCCCGCTCATGCCCGAGGGGCGTTTTTTGTTTGGGATGCCCGGCGCTATTTTTGTAACCGCCCGCGCCAACAAGGCGGCAATGCGCAAGATCAGAGCGGATTTTCGCCAGATGTTTCCCGCATGGGCCGACAGCGATATCGTCGATCACTATTGAGCTTTGCCAAATTTGAGCGGTGCTTTCGCTGGATTTGCCTGGCAAGGTAATGGGATCGCAATGGGCAATTATGCCGGCGCCATTCTGGTAGACCTGTTAGAGAAAAAACCAGCCAGCACTCCTAT
>OBMK010000803.1_pt1 | contig 29281 bp, 39 predicted proteins | sample 1539081 | NCBI WGS metagenome assembly OBMK01 (sample SAMEA3355528, study PRJEB22509) | marine metagenome | biome: marine; feature: river plume; material: water | place: USA | collected 2010-08-07 | depth 0.5 m | reverse complement strand
TCATCCTTTCAGTTGGTGGTTCTATAGTAGACAATACCAGTTTAGTGTGTCAACTGTTTCTTTTGGCAAGCTTTATGCATAACGAATTGATAACATCCATGCCATGCTCTGAGCCGTCTTGATCGGTCACCTGGTAGACGACGCTAGGCGGGTTTGTGCCGTTCAGTAGCTTGTGCCCTATGGTGATCTGTTGCTCTGGTCGGATCCATGTCTCGCTGTTGGCTCCGACGCTATCGATTTTCCATTCGCCAGTCTCGAGCGCTTCTTGCAATAGGTATGGGAGTTTGGTTTTTAGTGGCTTAGTCAACTTGCGCTCTCTCAGTTCTGTTGTATAGTTTAGTTGCTACCTTGGTGGTTCTCGGTTGCATGATTACTCCTTTCAGTTAGTAAACCCGCTAGGTTGATTTCGATCCCTAGCGGGTTTATTTTTTTATACGATCTTGGTTGGCGGGTTCTCACCGATCGGGATCTCCATGATCTCTGCATCGGTTACATCCCAACCGCGAATGTATGCAGTGGCTCTTCTGACTGCCCAAGTGATCGCTGGCCAGTACTGTCTAGGGTTGTCGATCCTAGAGAAGTTCAGCGAAACATACTCTTCAGCTTCGGGGTTAGCTTCTCGGTGCAGATTCCAGAAGTGCTCTGCCCACTCATCGACCTTTTTGTAAGGTTCGGGTAGCCCAGATTGTTCGGTCAACCATGTGCCATGGGATCCCCACGCGTTCTTGGTGGTGATCTTGGTTAGCTCTGCCAGTATACCGACTTTGGCTCGATCAGCGTTAGGGTTTGTAAGCGGGGTAGCCTTGGCTTTTGCTCCGATAATGTACTCTTCTTCGATGCCTCCGTTCTCGGATAGCCAAAGCTCGATGTCGCTCTCTCTGTAGAAAGAAGTACCTCCTTGCCGTAGGAATGGTAGCTCTGCATGCTCGGGATTCTGCCTCTGGTAGCGCAGTTGGTTTAGGGTAAATCCAGTTCGATCTGCTACTTCTCTGGATGTCAAAAGTGTGCCGTAGCGGGGGTGATAAGTGGTCATTTGGTGCCTTTCGTTGAGTTTACTGTCGATCTGCAGTTTTACTATACATTACTGCAGATCGGCAGACAAGTCGGGTTAGGGGCGTGTTGCGATGTGTTTTCTATCCGAAAAGAGCCTTTATTTGCCTAAAAAAGCCGTTTTCACATTGATCTCTATAGAAACTACCTACATCTTACATTTCAACACTAATGTCGATCTGCAGGTTGCAGGTTGCTTTATAGGAATGCTATTTATTTTGAGCAAAAAAAATACCCTACACTCCGAAGAATGTAGGGTATTTCTTTGGTGGATTCTTATCCGTATACAAGTCCCTCGAATAGTCCCGCTTGAACTATTACGTCGAGAGCATCGCTATCGATCATGCCCAGATCGTTATCGGCAATGGCACTGACGATGTATTGCTTGAGCCTTTCGCCTACATCTACCTTGCCTCCCAGGATTGCTTGGATGCCGTCTCTGATCGTGTTGACATTGATTGTGAGCTTGTCCCCGTCGGCGACGATCGTGAACTGGTAGCAGTAGGTGTGATCGAAGCGTCCCTCTGGTGCACGCTTGTAATCGGTCACTGTGTCGGTCCAGTAATTGATCGCTCCTGTCTCGAATGCTTGGTTCACGAGCTCGATCAGGTCGGTGACTTTGAGCTGGTGCTTGATGGTGAATGTTACGGACTCGGTTAGTACATCTCTTGTCTGGTTCATGGTTATTCTCCTTTTACTGGTTCAGCTTCGCAACCTGTGCAGAAAGTGTCACTTGCAAACAATTGCTCGCAAGCAGGGTTGGCGCATGGTGCCAAGGCAAAACCTTGGCTTAGCATTTCAACCACGTAGGTTTTTGCTTCTAGGTTATTCATGGTTATTCTCCTTCGTTGATTAGCCATGGATCTAGGTGGTGTGCTTCGGCTATGGCGTGCGCTGGTGCAACTGTCAAGCCTTTGTAGCCTACGCCCTCTGGTAAGGCGATTAGTTTGGTGCCGTTGAACTCGTTGATCGCATCGATCGCTTCGATGCAGGTGTCAACCATGTAGGCAGGCACTGGCGGGAAATGGTTGTGAACTAGGTGCCACTGGATTGCCTGCTCCATGGTGACGCTGTCTAGCTCGGCTAGGTCTCTGGCGTTCATCGATCCCATTAGATGCCCCACGCTTTCTTGATCAGGTTCTGTAGTCTGCTGGTGGTGACGCTGTAGCGCTCTGGTGTGATCCATTGCTCGGTCATGCCGTCGGCGCTGGCGATTAGTGTGCTGTAGCTGTATACCTTGTAAGTGTCACCATCCCAAAAGCTGTGGCATGAGTTGCCGTTGAATGGTAGTAGCTGTGCAAGGTGGTTCTCGATTTGTCGGTAGTTGTGTTGCATGGTATTGCTCCTTTGTTAGTTGGTTAGTTGTTAGCTTCGTAAGTTTCAAACTGGAATAAGTCTTCATCGTGCTCTGGGCACTGGGCAAAATACCCGTCACTTACATCGGTGAATAATACAGTTGTGTGGCATCGGTTGCACTTGTTGCTCATGGTATTGCTCCTTTGTTAGTTGGTTGGTTGGTGAGCAGTTTAGTGACTTGCTCAGGTCGGTTGCAACTACTTTCCCAGAACTACTCTGGTGAAGTGTGGCAGTCTGTCTGCTGGCTTAGCTGGTACTGGTGGTAGTACAGTCCCCGCTTTTGCCTTAGCTCTCGATGCTGTTGCCATGGTGCACCTCCTTTCGGTGGCGTTGGTAGTGCTAGCCAAACGGCATCACACTCGCACAATTTTTGTGCTGGTGGTAATAGCAGTGTCTACTGAATTGGTAAGCAGTAGCGCCGTTAGTACCATTATGACATGGCACTGCAAGGCACCACAGCATTCCATTCGTTGTTTCCATGCGGGCAAAGAAAAAGGAGGCCCGAAGGCCTCCTTTCTTAGCTCTCCATTCCGATGAAGAATTCAACATCGTTTGTGCGGTCCTCAACGGTCCTGACATCGCCGTTGATCCAGTAAGCGATCATTTCTGGGTTTAGGGTACGCAGGACCTTTAGCTCGTCCTTATACCTTGCGAGGTCGCTCTCAAGGTGAATTGCGGTCTCGTAGTGCTTTGCCATTGCCTGAGCGAACTCAGGGTTTTCTTCGTTGCGTCCTGAATCAAACATTTAGCTTGATCTCCCTTCCGTTAGTGCAGTCCCAAATTGAGTACTGCTGGTGTGCTAGGCCACGCTGTGTGGCCAACTCGAGCGATAGTAGCCATGTGGAGGGTTCCTCCATGTGCTGGCCCTCTGGTGAGGTCCAAACGCCTACGAATGGTGCCTTGTCGGCCACTCTGGTGTCTTCCTGTACGGCTACAAAGTAGCCATAGTCTGGTGTTACTGGCAGGTAATGCCCGTCCTGCATGAAATAGGTTCCGTCTTGCATGGTATTGCCTTTCTGTTGGTGTTGCGGGTGATAGTACCATTATGCCCACGAGGCAACGCATCACATCGCATTCCACTCGTTGTTTCCATGCGGGCAAAGAAAAAGGAGGCCCGAAGGCCTCCTCTCTTTATAGCCCGTTGTCCCTTTCGATTGCTTCGGTGTTTACGGTGTCTCCGTGGATGATGGCCAGGATGTAGTCCTGACGGCTGTAGCGGTCAATCTCACCGACGTTCTCCCACTGCTGGTCAGTTAGCAAGTCGGGGTCAATCAGGGTCATTCCTGCTCGCTGTGCGTATTCGCCTTCGTCAGTGATGTATCCATACTCGCCAGTGATGTAGGTGATGGTGGTGCTCATTTTGTTCTCCTTATGTTGGTGGTGATGATTATGGTGATGGTGATTAGTGCCAGGTCAATCAGTAGGTTGAAGCCGTTATAAAACATCACAGCCCGTTGTCCTCAGTTGGTGCGGATAGCTTGTATTCAAGTGTCTCTAGTGTGTTCTCGTCATAATCCCCAGAGATTCGCATCTCTGCGATGGTGTCAAGAACATCATTTATTATCTGGTCATAGATTGCTGGCTCTATCATTGCGTGCCTTTCGGTTGGTGTTGCGGGTGATAGTACCATTATGCCCACGAGGCAACGCATCACATCGCATTCCACTCGTTGTTTCCATGCGGGCAAAGAAAAAGGAGGCCCGAAGGCCTCCTTTCTTTATAGCTGTCTCCTGACGTGCTCTAGTGCGCTGACAAAACCCTCCTGGTTGAGTCGGGCGAGTTCGCCATCCCAGTCGCCATAGTCAACGGCCTTAGCGGTGTTATCTAGCTGGGCCTGTATCTCAACGGCTTCAGCTATCTCTGCGTCTAGCCAGTCCCTTAGGTGTTCGATGTTCATAGTTCGTGGTCCCTTTCGATTGCGTTGGCGTTTACAGTGTCGCCGTGGATGATAGCCAGAGCGTAGTCAAGGCGGTCCTCACGGTGCATTGCGTCGATATTCTCCCATTGCTTATCGGTTAGCAGTGCGGGGTCAAAGAGGGTCATTGATGCTCGCGCTGAAAATTCGCCTTCAGCATCGATGTAGGCGTATTCCCCTGCGATGTAGGTGATGCTGGTTTCGGTGATGCTCATTTGTTTCTCCTTAGTTCGATGCGGGTTAGTTCTCTCTGTAGGCTACTGTCGGCGCTCGCAATCCAAGTTAGTTGGTCATTGAATGTCTCAATGAATGCGGGGTCGCCTGTCATGACGTAAGACTCCAGGGCATTTGTTAGGCGCCTGATGTCTGTGTCTAGCCAGCTGTTGAGCTTTTCGGCAATGTAGCTGTGCTCATAGCGGTCAAACTTCTCTGAAACTGTGTTCATGGTTATTCTCCTTAGTTAGTTGGTTGAGTGAGCAGTTTAGTGACTTGCTCAGGTCAGGGTATTACTTGACTGTTTCTAGGTCCTCACAGCACTCGCAATCGTATTCGTCATCATCGTAGAATCGCATTTCTACGTTTAGCTGTTCGGCCATAGTCTCACCGTGCACAGCCTCATCGAACAGTTCTGAAGACAAGCTACACAGAGCATCAAACTGTGTCATCAGTATGCACATGATGCCATAGTGGGAGGGTATCTCTTGCCAGTCCTGGCCATCCCACTCAGTTACCCAAATACGGTAACCCTGTGATGCATAGGTGAACTCAATGTCTAGTTCACGTCCCTCTACATTTACTCTCATGGTTCTCTCCTTTTCAGTTCGGCGTGGTTGCCGATGACTCAAGTATGTCAGCATGTTGTCAAAGCCAAATCATTTCCAGTCATTGTTAGCTAGACTCCTCGCTAACATTGATTTCACAAAGGTGTCTACTATACTTATATGCATGACATATGTATGGATCCATCCCGCACCAGGGAAAGCATTATTTATTAACGATGAGCACATCCCACCCTGCAATCAATGTGGACTAAGAGTTGCTGCCTGCAGGGAATCAGATTGCGAGAATAACTAATGGCTCGCATAGCTGATCACCCAGTTAGGCTTGCAAGGCTCCAGCTTGGGATCTCCCAGATTGAGCTAGCTAAGCGTGCAGGCGTCAACCGTGCTGCTGTTACCGCTATCGAGGATGGCAGGACCAAGAACCCCAGCGAGGCTATCCTGACGCCACTAGCGCTCGGCTTAGGCGGCTCGGTTGAAGAGCTACGTGACAGATGCGTGAACTTCGCTAAGCAGCCGCTTGAGATTGATGCACCACCAGCCGTGGCGAATCTAATGTTGATCCCTCCGTATACCTTGGGACAGTACTACAAATCGTTTAAGCAGTGGCGACGAGAAATTGCGAAAACGCCTACGGCGTTGGCTAGTATGCTACGAGTTAATCCAGCCGTGATCTCTCGCTATGAGGCAGGGCAGCTATCGGCATTCCCAGAGATCCTGTCCCGCAAGCTAGTAGAGGCATTCAAGTCCTACGGCATGACACCTGAGTACGTGGTCGAGCTAGAGAAGTTGCCTAACGCATGAAGCCTCTGACTGCAGAAGAAAAGAAGTGGGTCGCTATCCTCAGGAGAGTCCAGATCGATAGACGCGAAGTAGAGTTCTATGCCATTCACGGGCAGAAAAAGGGAAAGCCTAAAAATGGAAAATGAGCTGGACATCGAGAAATTCGAGACTAAGCTTAAGTCTCGGAAAGCCTCCAAAGAGCAAGTACTGTATGAGAAAGTCCTAGCTGCCGCTGTTGCTGCAGACAGGCGAGGATTCTTTGTGGAACCCCAGACAGTTCTGGATCAGGATGAGACACTGACCCGTGAACAACTAGACATAGTTTGGGGTTCTACAAAGTTTCAGAAGTCTATCCAGGATCGTGGCATTAGAACCACAACTGACCCGAACCTATCCCTTAGGCAAGAGACATTCTTGCAGGCATACCTTAACCCGCTTAATCTAAAGCCACCGCAGACTATTGCCAAGCAGCTTAAGATCTCCACCACCGAACTAGATGGCTGGATGCGCGATAAGCACTTTGCTGGGGCGATGAGCTCTAAGAGCGAAGAGAACCTGAAGAAGTACATTCCGATCGCCGACCAGGCGCTGGGTCAACTTGTACAACAAGGGGACATGAAGGCTATTACCTTTATTAACCAACTTACTGGTAGATTTGATCCTAACGCCCGTCAGAGTTTGGATGTCCCTGCGCTGATGATGCAAATTCAGGATATTGTGCTCAGGAACGTAAGAGATCCGATTGCAAAGCGAAACATCGCTAGGGAACTGATTGCGCTAGCGCAGGGACATTCTCCCCTCACTAGCATTCCCGAACCAAATAGTGATACAATCGATGGTGAGACGGTCATTGAAATTCAACCTAAAGAAGGCTAACCGTGTCATCTACTACAACCTCAAAACTGGGACTATTTAAGCCAGTTCCTGGCTCCTCTGAGCCATTTAGGCCAAGTGACTTTAATAACAACATGGACCTCATCGATGCTGAGGCATTTGCGATCGATGCCAGGGTCGATACCCTTGAAGGCCAGACCCTTGACACCAGACTTACTACCGCTGAAGCAGACATCGTTGCACTTGAGGCAGCAGATGTAGCTCTTGATGGTCGTTTAGACACCCTGGAGGGCCAGAACCTAAACACCAGGCTTACTTCAGCCGAGGCGCTAAATGTTACGCAAACCACTCGTTTGGATGGCATCGACACCCTAAACAACACCCAGACATCTCGCCTGGATGGGATTGATGCCCTTAACACTACTCAGAACGGTCGCTTGACTGCGATCGAGACTCTGAACACAACTCAGACATCTCGCCTAGATGGCATTGACACTCTGAATACAACTCAGAACTCCACCCTTACCGCATACGGCACTCGACTAACAAACATTGAGACTCTGAACACCACCCAGAACACTCGCCTTACAGCGGTTGAGGGTGTGAACACAACCCAGAACACAAGCCTTACTTCCCTAACTGCTCGCATTACAGCACTAGAGGCAGTAGATGTGACCCTTGATTCTCGTCTAGATGACCTAGAAGAAGACATCGACGGTGGAACTCCATAATGACAGATGAAACACAGCCAAGCGTAAGGGTTACGCTCCAGACTATTTATGACAAGCAGCTCGACAACGAGAAGCTTCTAGTAAGGACGCTGGAACGCCTTGATGGCTTGGCTGATGTTCCTGATCGACTACGCATGGTAGAAAATAAGCAGGCGGAGGCTGCCTGGGTCCCAAAAGTAGTAATGGCTTCACTCACCGCTGGCATAGCGGGATTGGGTACGGCACTTTTCGGATTGGTGATTAGATAATGGCAACATTTAGATTTCCGTTCCCTGATTCTGCAATCACAGGCCACTTTGGCAAGATTCGCACAATCAGAGGCAAGAAGACAAACCCACACCGTGGGACAGACTGGGGCGTCAAGCGTGGCACTCCAATCCCTGCCGTAAGCAGCGGAACTGTCAAGCTGGTTCAGTACAGCAAGGTACTTGGCTGGGTTTTGGTTCAGACTGTAATGGGCAAGGACAAGAAGGTCCGTTATGTCGGATATTGCCACATGGACACCAAGCCAACCCTAAAAGTCGGTGCAAAGCTCAAGGTTGGGCAAACTATCGGAAAAATCGGGTCAACTGGGATGTCAACGGGCCCTCATTTGCACGGTACCCTCTCAGACAGCCTCAAAGGCGTTTTCTACGGCACTGTGCTCGATCTGTACAAATACCTATCAGAGAACGTTGAAAAGCCCTCAGAATCGCTCTCAGAGCCTAAAAAAATTGAAAAAGCCTCAAAAATCGTGTATGCATGTCCACACTGCAAGAAGGAGCTCAAGTGAACATCAAATCAATCAGTAAGCGCACAGTTGCTTACGTAGTACTAAAGGTTTCCGCTACTCTCGGTGGTGGATTCGTAGTTGGCGTCGAGGTATGGCAAGCAGCTGCAGTTGCAGCTTTTGTTGGTATCATGGAAGTAGCAGAAGAGATCAGTCGTGCTTACGTCACTGACGGCAATGTCTCAGATGCAGATGTAGATGAAATTTTCGGTGGCTTCCTAGCCGACGAAGACCCAGAACTAGGAGCATAACAATGGCGCAGTACAACAGCAAAGACAAGAATAAAGCAATTCTTGCAAAGCTTGAAGCAAAAGCTGCTCGGAATAAAGAGTACAAAAATAGCTTCGAGTACAAAAATGAAATAAAGAGAATTCGAGAGTCTAAGCCTAGTATTGGGAAAGAGCGATCTAAGGATTCTACTAAGACTTCAACATGGGAACGAATGGATCAAAGCGACCGTGCGAAGATGACTGAGCTAGGCAACAAGGGTGGCAAATTTGCAAACCTTTCTGCTGGTGAACAACGGACAGGGAGCAGGGCCAAGAAAGCTGCTCTTAGAAAGATGATGAAGAAATAATGCCAATGGTAAACGGTAAAAAGTACCCATACACCGCTGCGGGTAAGGCAGCTGCCAAGAAGGCAGCCATGAAGTCTAAGAACAACCCTGCAGATGAGCCATACATCGACGAGAGCGGTATTCGTCGCAAGAAGATGGATTGGCAGCAGTGGGATAGCTCACAGGCTAAGCGTAGAAGCACTGAAGCTCGTAAGGGCGTTTCTGCAAAGAAGAGTGCTCAGCGTACAGCTCTAAAGAAGTGGATGGAGCAGTTCAAGAGAACTGGAAAGATCCCAGCAAGCCCAACTAACTAACATGGCAAGTGAAGCTTGGCAGCGCAAAGAAGGTAAAAATCCTTCTGGTGGGCTAAATGAAAAAGGCCGTCGCAGCTATGAGCGTGCAAACCCTGGATCTAATTTAAAGGCCCCTGTTAAGTCAGGGAACAATCCTCGCAGGTCTTCTTTTCTAGCCCGCATGGGCAACATGCCTGGTCCTGAGCGGAAGCCCAACGGTGAGCCCACTCGACTATTAAAATCACTCCAAGCATGGGGTGCGTCTTCTAAGGCAGATGCTAAGAAGAAGGCTGTTCAGATTCAGCGTTCTCGGAAGCGCTCCTAGCAGCATCCATAGCCACCTGTACGTGAGCCAATCCTTCTAGGATTAGGTCCTCAGTCTTGCAAGGGAATGGCACTTCACAGTTAATGCAATTGCCTGGGTCGTCCTCGTCTTCTGGACGCTCTGGTCCGTGAAGCTGGTATACGCTGTCAAGCGTCCCAAATACGATTGCTAGTACGTCGTCGAATGTTGCGTTCTTACTCATTATTGTCCCGCTAGTCTCTTAATTATTTCGTTCTGATCCATCTTCCATTTGTACTGTGTAGATGGAGTGTTGTAATCAGTCACCCTCTGTCCTAATAGAAGGTTAGCCCAAAGTCTAGCATCTCTTTCTGCCTTTTCTTGTGGGTTTTGATATGGATCTGGATCTTGTCCAAAACCGCTCACCTTAGACAATGTGTTAATAACACCAATCTGCCCAAGCAAGTACTCAGCTGGCCCAGGAAGATCTCCGCCAGGGCCCAGCCTGCTCTGTGCGCTTGACTCGATTAGAGTCTTAATCACAGGGTTTAGGTTGCTACCAAAGAGGTCTTGTGATCCAGCAATCACTGAGTCAAGTGGACTTTGCCCAGGCTGCAAGGTGAATGGCTTAACTACTTGGCCAACAACATCGATAGGCTGGACAGCTGGCTGGATGCCGATTACGTCACCAAAAACTCCGCCAAATGGCGATCTAGCCTGTGGCCCCCAGAGCTGCCCTGTGTGCCAGCTGGCGTAAACACCATTGGGATCCCATGGATCACCGAATGACTCTGGGTTTAGACCGTTGTACTCAGCAAACGCATACTGCACCTTGCTTGGCATTGTGGCAACGCCAGGAATTTCCATGGAGGTGGCCACGATCTTTGTAAGCGCAACTCTCTGCCATACATAGAAGTACACACCCCTACGCAAGTACTTACGTTCAAAGCCAGATAGGTTGGACACTGTTGGGTGCCATTCCAGCACACGTGCTGCAGCAATGTCAGCTGCCTCATCTAGCGACTTAGCGCCCTTGACTGTCCTTAGCTCGTGAACAAAGTGTGACATGCGGAAAAGGTTGTCACGAGCGGCGGCTGCAGGGGATAGCTTAGCGATAGCATTCTGGAACTTGGCGTGTAGACCCTTTGCAAGAGGCTGCTCGCCAAGCAACAAGTCTTCAATACCAGGGTTGATTCCTGCTAGCAAGACGCCTCTTCTGTCTGCCAGCTGCGCTGCAGTTTCGTCATCAATCAGTGAGCGCTTGTCTCCCTTGATCCACCATACGTTATCAAATTCTGTTTCCTTAACCCTCATGCCCTTTGGAGCACTTTGAGCGGCATAACGCTTTAGTGCACCCTCAATGCCTTCCTTGAAATCTGCTGGGTTACGCTGGGCTAGGATTCGAGTGGCTGGTCCATAAGCTGAGTAATGTACACCAGCCATGGTGTTCATGGCCGCTTCACCGACAACTGTCGTCATCCAGTGGCCAGGGCGAAGTACGGTGTTGCTTGCCTTCATCACTGAAACAATGCGGTCAGAAACCTGTACCAAGTTGTTTATGGCATTTCCATCAAAGTTAGTGTCGTAGGTCATCTGGCTGGCAAAGTACCTGAACTTCGGAACTAGCTCTTTAGGGAAGTAGGCGTCGACGCCAATTAGCTTACCTAGCTCGTCTTCAGGGTCAAGCTTGACCCAGTCGGCAATGTTTTCACCTGTTGCTTTTAGCTCAGGAAGGCTCTTACCAAAGTTCGAGTACAGGCTGCTTCCGATTGACACCTGTGCTGCTGCTCTGTGTACTGCAATGTTTACAGCGTTTAGGAACTCTAGCGGAGATCTTTCTGGCATGTCATCAATGTTGACCCTGGTCCAGAACCCATCCAGGTCAGCAACCTTGACGCCGTCTACCTCACCAAATGCCTTTAGGCCAACCTTGGCAAGGTGCTTGTTTAGCTCATCTGCCAGTACGCCAGTTCTAGCGGCAGCACCATATAGGTTATCGTCACCAAACAATGTCTTAACTGCCATGTCAAGCAAGTCAAGCATTTCTTCGTTAACAGCTTTTCCTGTTGCTACTACAAATTCTGCAAGACTTGGAACTTCGTCAGCAAGCTCACGGGCTGCCTTTGCCTCAGCATAGTAGCTCTGCAAAGTGGAGAATGCGTCGCGTAGCTCATCTTCTTGACCCTTGTAGCGCTTTCCAAACTCAACAAGCACACGAGAAAAATTGTGTGAGTTTGAGATCGAGCTTTGTTCGGCCCTCTGAAGTACTGCCTTAAGCTCCTGAGTCATTTTCCAGCGACCGCTCATTGACCTACCAAGGTTTTCAATGACGCTTGTTGATGCCGCTAGTTCTGTGTTAACTACCTCTGCCTTTATAGCATCTTCGATGATCGGAGCATTGTCAGAAACGTGGTCAACAAGAGCTGGCGAGTCCTCGGCTACCTTGACGGCAATCGAAGCGCTCTCTTCAAAGTTCTTTTTCTTCTGTACGTTTCTAGCGTTCTTGGCAGCGGGGGCTGTCTTCTTGCCTGCCTTAGCAGCTGTTGCCGCAGCCTCATCCATGGCACGTGCTGTAGATAGCCTCTGAGAAAGCTCTCGCTTTAGCGCTGGCATTCCATCAGATGCACTAGCGCTACCCGCGACGCGCTTTAGGCGGGCATTGAGTAGCACTGAGGCGTGAAGGTCTGATGTGAACTTGGCAAGCTCTGGATCGTGGAATGCTCCAGTGCCTAGCTGATCTAGAAGATTGTCAAAGTCCTTCATTAGGCCACCAAAAAAGTCCGAAGCCTCGTTCTTTAGGAACAGGTTCGCGCTCTCTGCAGTGATTTTTGCGGCACGGTACTTGGCCAAGTACTTAAGTATTCCAAGCATTAGCTTTGAGGTTTGCTCGTAGGTTCGTCCAGCATCCTTGGAACCAGCGACAACTTTTCGCTCTTTGTCTAGCCTTGCTAGAGAATCGTAGTTTTCTGACAAGAATTCAATTAGGTCGTCAGACGCCTTCTGAATGCTAGTTGCCTGTGCGCCGCCTAAGGCATTTGCTGCTCTGACCTGGAATGAAGGGGTGAACAGGTTGTCAACGAGCATCCCTGCGCCACCGTCGACTGGCTTTTTGTAGACGTTAGACAATGCGAACATTACTTCGTCGTATTCAGCGGAGCCCTTTGCCACATCTTTTCCACTTGATTTGAAGTTCTTTACTACAAGCCATGCTGCTTCAATGGCATTAGGTGGGAAGTTCCCTAGCCCATACCCCTTACCGCCCTCACCCCTGATCTTACGCAATTCCCAAAGCAAGTCAGATCGGCCTGCGTCGCTGAGGGCATTTGCAATGTCTATGTAAGTTATGTTTGACCTAAGGCTTACAGTACCCTCTGGAAGCGTAGCTCCAGTTCTGAGCTCACCTTTTCGCCTAAGGGTGAATGCGTAGTTCTCAGTTGAGGTGACTGGCAATCCCAGTGTTCTTGCAAGCTCCTCAACAAGGCCAATAATTCTATTTTCTCTAGCTAAAATCTGCTCAGGAGTTCCGCCAGTCTTGTAGGTGGCTTTAGACCTCGTCGTTCTTGTATATAGGCTAAACCTAGACTCAGAGGACAGTTCTCCTACCTTAAAGGCACCAGTCATCAATAGAGCCTCTGGGTCCTCCGAGATGACAGTCCAGTCTTCGTCGATCGCCTTCTGCAAAAGCGTGTCAATGCTTTCGCCTCGCTTGGCGGCAATAGCGCCGACTACTCTAAGAAGGTCAGTAAGCACGGTATCTCTAAATAGCTCTTGAACGTCACGGGCAGCTTGTCGCCCGCCAAGGCTTTGGATGCTTGCCTGTAATCTCGCAGCTGCTGCCTCTCTGTAGGCAACAGCGCTTTGGGCTGCATTTGTAGAATTTGCTACATCGGTAGCTGGGTCAAGCCCAGCTATGAGTTCGTCCACTAGCTTGGTTGCAGCCTCTACTATTTGCTCAGGCTCCACGATAGGTGCAAGATCCGCTGCGGCAGCAGCACCATTAACATCGCCAGTGGCCTCTACTGCAGTTTCAAGCTTCAGTACACCCTTGGTCGGTAACAGCAAATATTCTCTAGCCTGAGCCCTAATTACCTCTAGGTTGTCGCCCTTTTGAAGCAATGCGCTAATGGCGTCAGCATGCTTAGAGATGATCTCACGTGCAGCATCGGAATTGCTGACAGGGACACCAAGAACCTTTGTTAGGGTCGCTAGCTGCGGCGTAGAGAGGATTAGCTTGCCGTCCTGGAGGTCAACTGCCAAATCATCAATGCTGGCGTAAGAACCTGGCTCAAGCAGTTTGTTGATGTCTACACGGCCAAGGTCGTCAATGACCTTTGTGAAGTCTCTACCAGATAGGAACTCTTCAAACACCTGGGCAACCTCGTCAGCAGATAGTGCGACGTCCTTGCCACCTGCGGCAGCAATTAGCTTGCCTTCTAGTGCGTTCTCAATGAGCCTGGCTGCAGTCTTAAAGGCTTCCTTTGACTGCTCCATTTCTGGTGCAGCATAGCGAATAAACGCCCTGGCTGCTTTTCCAGCATCATTAGCGGTTACGATTCCGTCAACCCATGGCTTTAGTTCAATTGGCCCCTCGGCCTTTACGGAAGCTAGCCCATCACGGGAGTCTTCAAATACCTTTTTGGCCTGAGCGCTTACGACTGGATCCTTGCTCTTTGTCATGCGAGCGATCATCAACATTGGAGCGCTCTCAGCAAGACCTGTTCGAGAAATTCGGTCAGTCTTCTCCATCACCTGACGAGGAGGCAGTTCGGCAGGGACAACTGTTTCTAGCTCAGTTTTCGTGGTTAGTGTCGCACGCTCTGCAAGTAGGGCCTCTTTGTCTGCCTTTGAGGCAGTGGGAAGCAATCGGCTGATCTCAGTTAAACGGTTGCGGGCTTCCTTTGACAAAGGAGCTGCAGTGCTCTTTCCTGGCTTTTCACCAGCCTTCTTCTTAATCGTTGCTTTTATTGCAAGTTCTGGGTCTTCAGGGGTTGTCTTGTTAACAAATGCGTAGTAGTCATCGCCCACGATTGGCTTAGTAGATGTCCACCAGGAGTAAGGGCCTTCGCCAGCTGGAATGTCTCCCTGCTTGTAACCTTCTATTTGAACCCTAGCTGCATCAACTTCATCAGCAAGTTTCTTGACCTTTGCCTGCTGCTTTGTAGCGGCAGCGCTTGTCTGCTTTCCAGCAGCAGCAAGATCTTCTACGATCTTTTGGTATTTTGCGGCTTCAGCGTCCAGCGCCTTCTCGGCAGTTGCAAGCTTCTTTTCAGCATCCGCTAAGACCTTCTTGTTTGCAGCAATCTGGTCCTTAAATGCTTTTGTTGCATTTAGATCTGCTGCCCATTGGCCTCTTTGCTCTTTTGTAGCAGTCTTAATCCTTGACGTAGACCCGTCGCTTTTGACTAGGGTTGCAACGCCTTCGTTGTCAAGAACCTTAGCAATCTCGGCTGCCAGCTCATTAAACTCAGCAGGAATTGCAACTTCCTGCTTGCCGATCTCTTCAAAGATTTGCTGCTCTTTTACAGAGCGCTCAGAAGCTGGCTTTCTCATAATATTCAGGAGCTGCGTATCAGTAAGCTTTTCAATTGCTTCAACGCTTGTGCCCAGTGCACCCAGCTCAGTAACGGCAAGCTCTTGTATGCGGGCACTTGCTTGAGAGATCAAGCCAGCTAGGTTCTTGTTGTCCTTTGGCTTTAGGCCAGCTTTGTAAGCACCAGGAGTTGGCACGGTACGAGCAAACTCATCAAGCTGCCCAACAAGTTTGCTTAGCGGGGCTAGCTGCTCACGGACATTCTTAAGCTCAGCATTTGCGATCGCTTCTGCCCTGATTGCTTCCTGAAGAATAGGGTCAGTTGAACCTGGTGCAATTGCATCGGCAGTTGCCTCGACAGCAGCTTCGGATGTAACGCCATCACCAGCAGTAGCACCCTTGGTTCCCTTAGCAGCTTTAGCGGGCTTAGGAGTGCCAGCCTTTACGCCAGGGAGTGCTTTTTCAGCAAGCTTGGCTTCTGCTTTAGCTTTCTTGGCTTGAAGCTTTGTTGCCTTTTCAGTAGCTTCAGTAATCTTTGCAGCATCAATAAATAGGTCTGCAGTCTGATCGGTGCCTTGCACCTTTGCAAGCTTGTTAGCGTCCCTGGTTTTCATCCGCTGAATCTTTGACCCAGCAAGTGTGACCTTGTAGTTAAGCTTACCTGTTTCAGCTCCTCGCTGGATTCCAGTAAGAAGGTTACCCAGCTTCTCGGACTGAGTCAGCGGACGACCTACAGCTACGCCAACCTCGGCTGTTTTACCTAGACCAAGGATTGCTTCATCTGTCTTGCTTGCAGCTAGAGATAGCTCTCCTGCCTTTGCAAGCTTTGTGCCAGTCTTGGATGCTGCTGCAGCCAATTTTGCGCCTTGAGCTGCACCCTTAGCAGCAGCTAGTGTGCCGCCTGTGATGTAGGTAGTTGGGTCAAGGCCAATATCTAGAGCAAGTCCGAGCCAAGGAGCTACCTTGTCGTCGACGCCCATTTCTTTAAGGTTGTCAGAATATGTTCTGCGGTCAGAGATTCCCTTTGCAGCTGAGCCAATTGCAGAGATCGGGTTGAAGAAGTCTGCAGCCCCACCAAGCTCACCACGCTGAATTGCTGCTACGTTCTGACCAAGCTTGTTTGTTATTCCTGCAGTGGCGTATGCTCCTGTTGACAGAACGTCAATGATGCCTTGCCCAAGGTTCCAAGCGCCAGCCTTTTGCTGGTTAGATCGTTGTGCTTTCCATGCGTCAATCTCATCCTGATTGTACGTCGCTGTTGTCTTAGCTCCAGCGGTCAGCGCTGCGAGGATGCTTGGGTCTAGGGCCATGCCTAAATCTTACTAGAAGCTGCTTCTAATTGCTTGCGAAACAAGCTCTTTTTCTGTAGTGCTAAGGCCAGCTGCAAGTGGAGAAAGTCGGAAAGCTTCTACCGCAGCGTTCTTGTCCCAAGAAGTTCTACCAGCTGGAAGGACTGACATGTCTAGGTTGTCCAAGAATCCAGTGTATGCATTCTGTATGTTTGCCGCACTTTGTTCATTTAGTACGCCAGCTTGCAGTCCAGTTGCAACGATGTTTGTAAGAGGGTCAGCATTCTGCAGGAAGTAGCCAAGGTTTTTCTGAGAAGCACTAGCCGCATCAGCGATAGCTTTCTGCTGAGCTGCTGCAGCCGAAGCTGCTGCTGCCAATTGCTGCTGCCTGTACTGCTGTTCTGCCTGAGCCTGTTCGCTCTGTAGGCCAAACTCCTGCTGAGCGATGTTCTGTAGGTAATCTTCTTTTGATCCCTGCAGGCGGGCGATGTCTTCGCCCTGACGGTAACCAAAGCCTGTAGCGTCTGCACGAGCTGTTTCCTGAGCTGTGGCACCCATTGCTCCCAATAGCCCTGCCCAGTTTTCCTGGTTTAGAGCTGCGGTGTCCTGTGCGGCCTGAGAGCTTGTAGCTGCAATGTCGCCAGCTGCTGTTCCAATTTCGCCAACACCCATGCTCTGTAGGACAGCTTGGTTCTGGGATACTCGCTCAGCTTCTCGCCCAGCCATGCCAGAGATAGTTGCTTCGCCACGGGTGGCTGCGGCCTCTTGTAGACGCTTGTAAGCGGTGTCGATACTGTCGATATCAGCAGTCCGTGCACCAATTAGCTGACCGTAGATGTTTTTGATCTGCCCAGAGTTTTCCGTGTAACGGCTCTCTGCGTTCTTTTTCTGCTGGTCTAATGCAGCAAATAGAGGAGCGAATATTTCGTTAAGACCAGACCCGCCGCCACCGCCGCCAGGACCTGGGTCAACTTCAGCTGGTCCTGGTGGAACAATTTCAGCTTCCATTCTTGAAAATCTTGCCTCTTCACCAGTGCTGCCAAAATCAGGCGAACTTGGGTTAGGGTTTAGGCGCTGAAGCCTGACGTCTGACATGCCAGAAGCGGGCTGGTTTGCGGGGCCTACATCGCCACCCGCCCTGCGAGCGAAGTCGCTAAAAGCACCGCCTATTCTGTTGCGAGTAGCTGCTGCTTCGGCATTTGACCTTGCTCTTACTACGGCTTGCTTACGGTAAGCATCGCTAAGCTGGTTAAAGGTATTTCCCACGACGTTGCCAGCTCCAGCAAGTACATTTTCAAACCAGTTTTGCTCAGCCATTAGTAGCCTTCCATTGCGCTATTGTATTCGGACTCGTAGCCCTGGAGCTTCTTCGTTGCACCAGCAACTGTGGCTTCATTACCGAGCTTTTTCTGTCTTTCGAGATATGCTTTTGCAGCATCAATCTTCGTCCTGAGCCCGCCAATTGTATTTCCCGACGCCAGAATGGCATCAGAAGGAGGCTTGTAAGTGCTGCCGCTTGGCGTTAAGGGGGAGGTGTTGGCATTCTCAACCTGGGTCAAGCCATAGTTTTGAGGAAGCTGCTGCAGCTGCTGAACTGCAGATTGTCTTGCGACTTGCCCGACGGTACCAAACTTAGTCGGGTCACTCATGAAGGTTTCAGCATTCTCTGCACCAGTGCCATAGAGAAGCTCCTTTTGTGCTTCAAGGCCAGTGATGTTGCGCTCAGCTGCTGTTCGAGCCTGCTCTGTAGCTTGCTGGATTGGCGCAAAGCCTCTACGAGTCATTTCTGGGGTACGCATTCCACGAGCTGCGTAGTCACCTGCAACGTTTCTAATTGCGTCAGCCTGGTACTGGCGACGGGCCGCTTCGGCTTCAATCTCTGCTGCCCTTGCTGTGTTTACATTGAAGGTTGCCTCAGTTAGCCCTGGCAGGTAATCCCGTAGGTACGAGGTCTTCAGGTCTTCTGTGTAAAGTGGGCTGTTAAGAATGTTGCTCAAAATGTTTGCTTGATCTACAGCCATGTTTCCAGAAAGTGCTGGCTTAGGAGCTGGTGCTGCATCTTGCTGGTTGTACTCTGGGTCCATGCTCAACACGGTAACAAGGTCTTGCTGGTATTCTTCAATCTTCTTTTGAGCGCCAGCTTTTTTCTCTGGGTCATCAACGTTATTAAGGTAGCGCATACCATTACTGATCTTTGTTTCTAGATCCTGAACGATTGCGTCTGTGCCCTCAAGGACTGCCATTAGATACCCTTCATAAAGTTTGGGCTAGCGTAATTTCCGCTAACTTGAGCCTTAGTTTTAGCCCGCAAAGCATTAAGTTTTGCCCTCCGCTTTTTATCTCGCTCAGCATATCCAGTAGGATCTACTGCTCCAGAGGTGGGGTTCATGCGTCCACTGCCATACATGCGAGCACCAGCCGCATATGGGTTAAACTCTGGGGTGCCTAGTACACCACGCTCAGCGCCTGCCATTAACTAACTCTTTCTGAAATCGCTGCCTTGGCTCCGATCATCGGTGTAAGGCTGAAGATCTGAGCTGGGGCTGTAGACGCCGTACCGTCTGTGTTTATGTATATTTCAAAGTATACCCGACGGAAGCGCAGAGCGTGGTCTAGTTTGAGGTTAAGTCGCTCAGGTTTGTTCCAAGTAAATGTCCTGGTACTGGTTACGTTAAATGGATACGGGGCTGGGTTGTCCCATCCAAATTCAATAGCAGCTAGCAGTTCATCCCATGTAAATGTGCCTAGCCAGTCCCAGGTGGATTGTGTTGTAGTTTCTAGCGAAACAGGGAAGACCTTAGCAGTAACGTTACCCACAGCCATGATCTCTGAGGCCCACCAGTACAGTCTTTTCCATTCGTTAGGCGTATTAAAGTCGTAGATTTTTGTCCTAATAGAACAGACCATATCTTCAGCGCCATCACCATCGTGAATGTGATCACAGACCCTGTAAAGGTTTTGGTCGCCTCCAGATGCATTGTTTGTAATTGCGTAGCCTTCAATCGACTTGTCGATAATGTCAGCTGGACTAGGCACTACCCTGCAGTAAACAAAGCCAGTTGCAGTTACCCAGGTTGACCAAGTTCCCGTCTTCATTTGGAGCACGTAGATGCTGCCAGAGTAGAACACAATTAGGCGAGCACCAAGAATGGAAAGCGCATAGGGCACATCCAGGCTCGTAGGGTCTGCCGTCGACTCAAACCTGACCTTTTGGTCGTTAAGGCTCTGGAATACGCCGTTGTAGTAGCTGTAGACCTGTTCGCCTGAAAGGACAATAATTGCATTTTCATAACGTACAATACACTTTTGATTTTCAGCGCCAATGCCGTCTTGAATCTTTGCCATTGTTCCTTCTTCAGGAAGCGCAGAGAAGGTGTAACGATAAGTAGAGTCGTTGCGGAAAACGGTCAGGTCGTTGTAACCAGCAACCAGGCCTGTAATCCACTGTCCGTCACCACTGTTTACCGAGGAGAATGAGCTTGCAGTCTCCCAGTGACGCCAGTCCTTCTCAGGGGAACCGTCGATTTCACCAGTGATATTTGACCAGTACATGACGGACTGGGTTGCAGTTCCTCTAGGTCCAAACGCAAAAAGTCTTTCCTGGTGTAGCTCTAGGCCAGCCGCTGCGGGGAGGGTTGCTAAGGTTTCGGTAGGGAGCCCAGTAACCCAAGCTGATCCATCCCATACTTGAGCACCGCTAGGCCCCCAGTATGCGCCAGCGCCATCGGTACGAGACATAATTACATAGCTCTGGTACTGTACAAAGTCAGAAGCTCTGTGGTCCCAGATCTCAGTCCAGGTTGCATCCAGGTCAAAGATGTAAGTTTTTGTAGGAGAAGTGTAAAGCCCAAATCGAGCTCCAGCTTCAGAAATGTAAAAACCAAGCATGTCAAAGTGGACATTGGTCTCGGGGAGTGCGTCAGAGTTATGAGGCCAAATTGGAGGGCGAGAGGTTAGCGCACCCTTTGGCGTAAATGCCAAGTTCTGCAAGAAGGGGAGTTCGTTATCAGCAATGACTGATTCATCCCAGAAGTTGTTTAGACCGCCCGAGAAGTCATTGAGTACAGCCGACCGCTGCCTTACGGTATCAGACATAGTCTAGTGGATCTGGGACGACGGACGAATATTGATCATTCTGTGAAATATTCTCTTTGTAACTCAGTCGGTTCAGGCCGTCTCTGAACTGGGACATCTTTAGTTGTGCTGCTGCGTAATTCTCGTCATACTCTAGGGCTTGGGTCATGCAGTAGTCAACAAGGTTATTCATGTATCGATCTGGAATCCCCAGGGTGCTGCTTGAGTCAACTACAGCAGTGGGCTGTCTGACGTACTCAAGCTTTAGCCCGTTTGTAAAGCTCATCTCAGGGGTTGGGTAGAAAGTAATTAGGCCAGCACGCTCGTACCAAACATCAGGGTACTTTGACTTGGCAGCCCTTGATGGGTCATCAGCGAGAATAAAATCCCTAAAGCCCTGGGGAGAGAGGTTTTTAATAGGCCTGCCCTCTACGTAGATCGCTTCGATGTATTGGACTTTGTCTGTGGGGAAGCTGTACTCAGCCTGGCCAGCCACTATGTCAGTAAGCTTTACATCTTTAAGAATAGGGTTGCTGTTGACGATCTCTTGCTGGCCGTCATTAATCCAGCGAAAAATTACATCGTCAGTAAGCTGTGCACCTGAGTTGTCGCCAAACTGGGTCTTAACCCGCTGGACAACATCTAGTGCTGTTTTTGAGAAAATCTCTGCTGGCATTATTTCCTAAGCGTTTTTCCATCATGGGTGTAGGTGTTCTTCTTGGACTTCATGATCGACTTCATGACGTCCTTCCGCTCTTCCATCCATTCTACCTCACGTTTAGCCTCAACTGCCCTGTGAGCCATCTCTAAAATGTCAAGTTTATTTACTTTTGAGTTTGCGTCTGAGGTGTTGTTATCGATCAGCCAAGCAACTAGCCTGTGATCAATCTCAGACTCAGGTAGCGTCCTAATGATATATGGTGGCAAAAGGTGAGGCTCGTCAATGAGCGCAAATGGGTTGTTCTGATCAAACGCTGGGTTCAAAGCATCTAGCTTTGTAAGCCTAACGGTAGGAAAAATGTCCTTGATTACTGCAGCAACCCTGCGCTGCTTCTCGGTGTAAAGCCCGTCAATTTTGTCAAATTCTATGTATGCCATTGGGTCTCCTTTGCTTTAATTATAGTAAGAAAAAACCCGCTGGACCAGGTGAGACGGCCCTGGTCCAGCGGGCGTTTTTTCGCTTTGTTTACAGCTCAGCGATTCCTGTAAGTACCGCGTGTGCGTTTCTGCGGTAAGTACCGATCTGGCTGTACTGGAAGTAGCGAGCTTCGTATGCGTCAGTGTCAGCGACACGTGACCACATTGAACCATCGCGGTCCATCCATGACCAGTCCTTCTTGCGGTTGACAACAATCTCCTTGCTCGATAGAGCGTAGAGGGTGTTCTCAGGAGCAGCGTAGTCAGATACGAACTTGATTGGCTTGCCCAATGCGTCGAAGCTGAATGCACGCTGTCCACCAGTCAAGGTAGCACCGTTGGTGAACTGACGTAGACCCTGTAGTAGGTTCCAGTATGCGTTGAACACACCTGGGCTTGCTAGCATTACGTCGACGTCGCCACCCTTCTTGTCAACACCCTGAACGAGGTTGATAAGAGCGAGCTCGGTTAGGGTACCTGGAGTTCCACCAGATGAGATGTCGCTAACGGTTGACTTCCACTGTGGGTAAGAAGCTGGGTCAATCTCGTGCAGTGAAGTGGTGTCGTTAACAATAGCTGCTAGTCCAGTCCACTCCTTACCGTATGAGTTGGTTCCGTTAGATGCGCGTACTAGAACATCGTTAGCTGCTAGAGCTGAGATGGTTCCAGAAACGGTGATCACCTTGGTTGTTTCGTTGATTGCAGTAACCTCTAGCTCGTTGCCCGAGTCGGCAACAGCGCCAGTACCAGTGTCAATACCAGTAAGGATCATTCCCTCCTGAACCCAGTGAACTGAGTCAACAGTAATGTTCTGTCCTGAAACTGAAACAACGGTAGCGATTGTACCTGTGCCGTCGCCGTAAACCTGACGGTTCTGGTCGACTGCTAGGTCGCGCTTAAGGCCCTGGATTTCCATGTCAACAACGTTGATGAAAGCCTGGTAGTCCTCTGCGGCCTGCTCGAATAGCTGGCCATCTACCTCAATCGCACCGTAAAGGTTTGTTAGGTAAAGGTGTGCCTGCTTGTACTTCTGAGCGCCTGCAGTAGGTAGTTTCTCACGAACGCCACGTGCACCAATACCTTGGTTACGGCCGATGTGAGTATCGAAGATAACTTCTTTTCCGTTGCGAGTAATGTTGGCTGACGATGATTCAATCATTTGCAGCGCAGGGTTCTTATCCCTTAGCTGCTCGTGAAGATCGCCATACACAAGCTTAATAGCCTCGGAAGCAAAAGTCAGAATTGACTGTCCTGCCATGAGTGTAAGACTCCTAATATAGAAATGGATTTGTTTACGTCGCCAATGCCCTGACCGCAAAAACGGCTGTACTTATGACCAATCTAGGATACCACAGAAATAAAGTATCCCCAGCCTTATTAACAGGGCTGGGGATACTTTATGTCTACTACAGGCTGTTAGCAGTACCCTTTAGCTGGGCCTGGAACATCTGCTCTAGCATCTGCTTTTTACCTTTATCATCTTTGGGAACAGACATTGATTCCGCTGGGATGCCAGCTCCGCCGTTGTTTCCAACTACGAATGGGGCATCTTCCTTTGGCAGGTCGCCACGGATCTGGTACTTAATACCAGTGATCTCTGCAAGCTCACGAGCTGCGGTGTACACGGTTGCATCCTCACCACGCTCAAGCTGAACTTCCATTAGCTTAAGAATGCGATCTACCGTTGGAGGTGCGATATCGTACTTGTTGGTCATCTCCTGAAGCTGCTGTTCTAGAACAACGGTCTCACGCTCAACCTCTTTTTGATATTCGATGCTCTGGATGTATTCCTGCTGCTCCTGAAGCTTGGCGTCCCTAAGGTCGAACTCCTTCTTAATAGCAGGATCAATTTCGTAGTCGCCGTCGGCTGCTTCTGCTTCGTCAGCGACGTCATCAGCTGCAGCTGCCTCTTCAATCAAGCCCTGGCTACGTAGGTGGTCAGCAAGGTTCCTGTATAGCGAAACTGGGTCGTTCACTGCAACGTCAGCAAGCTTTAGGCTATCCCTAAGCTGGACTGGGTCATAGTCGAGGAACTCCTTTAGTGGAGTGTACTTCTCAAGCTGCTGCTGGAAGTTCTTGTCCTGCTCCTGTAGGTGCGGGATTACCTTCTCGTGCCACGCTTCTGGTAACTCAGAAAGAAGCTTCTCATAAGCTGGGTGTACCTTAGCTTCAGATTGCGTAGTATCTGGAGCATCTGCAACTGGCGCATCTGTTTCAACTGAACCAGTTTCTTGTACTTCGTCAACCTCTGGGTTGATATTTATTTCTTCGGACATGCGTCTCCTATCCTAATTGCTGGTCCGTGAGCCCTGACTGGGCTGGGGCATCTTTTGCTCCCGTGCCAAGTTGCTGGGTTTGTTGCGCCATCTGCATCATTTGCTGCTGCATCATTTGCTCCTGTAGAGCCTGCTCATGCATTGAAATGTGCTTCTGGAACTCTGCTTTAACTACATCCGACAAGATCTGGTATGCCTGACTCTTACGGAATCGGTTGTGGATTTCAACGTGTACTGCGTGGTTATCCCAAGCATTAACCGTTACCATTGGCGGAACCTGAAGAGGCTTGCCAGTCATTGGGTCAACCTTATCCTGATCGCCATTCGCCGCACCTTCGGTCCAGCTAGCTTCAAGCTGCTGCAGCATTTCCTCGGTGATCTTCTTCATCATGAGGTTCTCACGCTGAGCTGCATTTTCATCAATCTTGATGGTGTTGTAGTACTGCTTTAGCATTCCCATTTCTAGGATACGTAGACCATCCTCAGGAGGAATGAAGCCCATCTTCATCCATTCGGTGACAAGGGCTTGACGGGCAGACTTGCTAGTAGGCAATGCTGAGCCAGACTCAATTCTGATGTCTGTTCCAGAAGCGATGTCAGCACCAGAAAGCATCATGGCGTCGAATGATCCATCAGCGCCAGTGATCTTAATTAGTCGTGCGCTGTCTACGTACTGAACAAATAGAGACAGAGCCTGCTTCGCCATCTTTTCTACAGCTGCCTCAATGCTGCTGAAGATTGTGGTCAAGTAAGCATCATCACGCTCACCAAGGTAAGCAATAGCAGTAGCCGCTGTTAGGCCGCCAGACTCGCCACGGGAAACCTGGTGCTGACCTGAAAGGTCTTCAAAGTCAGTGTGTAGCTGCTGAACTTCCTGGAGTACGTAATTAGGCAGTGGCTGAATTGGCACTGGAGTTGGCTTTGAGAACCCAGGCCTTACTGGAATCCAGATGCCAGCACGAGCTGTAATCTTGCGTGGGTCTACTGAGCCCTCGTCATACATCATCTGAGGCTTAGCCATCAAGTTCTTGGCGTGCACGATCTGCGAGCGAGTTCTGTTGTACTCGCGCTGCAATGGAATCAAGTTCTTGATTACCGAGCGACGGTAGAACTTGCCGTTCTGAATTCCTGCAAGGTGAGAGAATGGATACTCGCCGTGGTGGTAAGGGATGCCGCTTTCGGCAAGCTGAACGATCTCAGTGTCAACGATTGTGACTAGCCCACCATTAGGAAGCATGCGGTTGCTACCTGGCTTAATCCACATCTCAATTACCAACACGCTATCTGGCTTTGCGCTGTCTACGCCTCTAAGGTCCATTAGAGACGCATCCTGGATCTCGCTAGACGAAACCTTTGCTGGGGTGAAGTCCTTAGGCAGTACAGCACCAAAATTCTGCTTGATCCACTGCTCGCTCTTTGTGTACACGTTTAGTACGTATGGCTGCTTCTGCAGGTCTTCCTGCGAGAGGTCAGGCACGTAGAGGTGGAATGGAGAGACGGTCTCAAACTTTACGTCACCTACAGAGGACACAACTCGCTCTGCTACTGGTTCGCCAGTCATTGGGTCTGAGCTCTTTCTTACTTCGTGGTGCTTTACTGTAGGGTCCCAGAAGCACTTAATAAATCCATTTCCAGTTACAGCACGCCAAAACTCGGCCTTCTGAAGGATCTCAGTCTGGAAGGCATTGTCATCATAGATCGCTTCCCAGACCTGCTCGCCAGCAGTGGCTGATAGCAGATCGTCCTCATCGTTGGATGCTGGGACTACTGAAGCTGATGGCTTCTGGGCTGTTGTCTTTGCGATCTCCGTGCGAATGATTGGCTCAATACGGTTGACTGTAATGCGAGGAAGGTTAGCTGGGTTAGGCTCTTCAACTAGCCCCTGCTTGCCCGAGACGGTACGCCAGTCGTGGTACTGGTGGCCATTGTAAAATGCTAGCTGTAGGTACCAGTCATTTTCCTCAGAGCGTCTACCGTTCTTACACTTGCTGTACTCGTCCTTGACCCAGGCGACTAGCTTCTTTGCCTTATCCTGCTTCTTGAACTTGTTCAAGACATCATTGTCTAGCATCTCGCCAGCAGCTGGATTCTTGTCTTTTTCGTACATAGCGGCGTTCTCAGCCGCTAGCTGTGCATCCAACTCATTAGTCGCCATCGTTTAGACCTACATCTTTCCAAAGCTCATCTTGCCGACGCTGCTCTTGCAATAATTGTTCGTATTCTTCGCCAGACATGTAAGGCCCATTATACCCTTTATTTTGTATAGGTTCGGGTGTGGCGGCCTGAATCATCTGATAAGCAATTGGGTCTTTACTTGCTAGAAGATTTAGGGCTTGGCTTAGAGCCTTTCCCCTCTCCCGATCCTGCTTCAGCTGGAGTTCCAGGCTTTGCTGCAGGGACTGGAGTGTCGGCTTCACTAGCTTTGTCGTTAGTAGGTACAGTGCTGCTAGCGATGTTAGCCAGAGAAGTAACGAGGTCACTAAGAATACTGTTGACATTTTGTGATATCTCCTTCAATAGTTTTGGCGCTGCATCGATCTGCGCCTCTAGTTGTGCGATACGCTCGCTCTTTACTTCGTTCATCATTGCGAAAGACTGGCTGGTTACCATGCCAGAGTATGATGCGATCTCGACCAAGCAACGGTCGCAGTAGTAGCACGCCATGTTTGTGGCAGGGATTTCGCCAAGCTGCCATAGCTTGCTTGTTGTTCCGCAACGCAAGCATGTTCCTGGGAACGGTGCTGCGCCTTCGTAGAATCTAAATGATGCTTTGAACTTATTCATCTCTAACCTTCCAGATTTAATGTTGAACCAGGAGCACTCCAGCCTGAACCCCAGGAATCTCTGTCGTCATAATCAGCAAGCGGCGTGACGGGTGAAAACCTGTCAGAGAACGCTCTGTGAAATGAGTCCCTAGAGTCCTTGCCAGACAGTTGCTCAGGCGTTAGATCATCCATGAAAGTCATGGCGTATTTCAATGCGTCGTAGCAATGGTTGTCCTTGTCTCGAATATCTTCTTGTCTATTATGCTGCTCAGCTACTTTAGCAGATGCCCACTTTTTCCACTTCAATTTTGGCATTTCTGCAATTAAATTTGGAACTTCTTCTGTGAACATTAGCCAAGGTTTTTTTGTTTTTGGGTTCTGTCTTAGGTACTGTTGTATCTTTTCGAGCCCAATTCTTCTGTCTCTAGGGATGCTATCTACGGAGATATAGATCCCGTGCTTCTGGTACTCCTGGAGAATGCTAGTTCCAGTTTGCTCTTTGGTTTGCTTGATTGCAGGATCACCAGTAGTAAGCCAAATCTCGCAGCCATATTTGCTTTCGATCTCTTTAGTGATTCGGTTGACAATAACGGCGTGTTCCTCAACCGTTTTCTTAGCTGCGTAATGTTCTTTAAAAACTGTAATCGTTCCGTCGGCGGCAACGGCAAGCCACAGCCAAACGGTGGGATTGGTATAGCCAGAATCCATCGTCCGAATAATCCTGTGATCAGGTGTTGGGGTAAAGTCTTCTTTGGGCAGGCAATGTGTAAGTGGAGAGAAGTCTGGGAATACCGACCCACCAAGATGCACGTATTGCCCCTTGGATCTAATCTCTCTTTCCTCGGGTGGTAGCATGTCAAGGAATCGATCGATGGCCTCTGCGGTAAGAGATGGGTTGTCGGTGATCTGTGCTTCTGTAACCCCAATATCTTTTTTACCTTCTTTCGCTGGCATGTAAATTTCGTCGTAGATCCACTCCATGCCCTCGACGGGAGTCTGCGACATCCACCATACGCCGTTGGTGTCAACAAGGCGGGCGAGACACTCTCTGAAAATTGTCTGCGGGCACTCTTCGTCAAAGTGGACAAAGTGCCTGGACGATCCAGCAAACTTATCTAGGTCCTGATCCTGGGACATGAACTCGACAAAGGATCCATTGTTAAGCGTGAGTACGTGACGCTCACGGGAGTAACTCTGTTCCCAGCTACCATTAATAAGGTATGACTTTGGAAGCCACTGCTTATATAAAGGTAAGATAATTTTGTCGACACCGTTTAGGAAGTCAACTGCTACTACTCTTCCTCGGACTGGCCCCTCGGGGGTGTCTCTATGAGGATGACTATGGGTAAGCCACCAAATCGCTTCAATAGTACTCCCAAGGCTTTTTCCTGATCGGTTCCCGCCAATGTACAGACGGTCATGGTGAGTGTCTGCGTGAAAGAGTTGTTGCTTGTCGCTAGGGACGTAGTCATAGAGATTAGGGACTCTGGACGCCTCACCGAGCGTTTCTCCGAGCTCAAGGAAAATCGAGGAAATATCATAACTATCCTTCGCCACGAATCAACCTAACAAGTTCACCAACGGTAAGGCGGATGAAAGCATTACTGTCAAGATCGCCACTTCCTGCGAGATATGCGATATCACCCAAAGTCCCGTACGCCCACCATTCGCCAGCCCGAGGGTATCCGACTCCAGCACGTTGCGTAACCAAGAAACCAAAAGAAGCGCCAGCATTGTCACATTCCGTTTCTGCCTCAAGATACCACTTTTTCATTTGCTCATGGGAGGCCTCTTTGGCAGCCTTGCCGCCTTTGACCTCGAAGACAATGAGCCCTCTATTGCTGTCCCTAACCCAGACGTCACCTTCGTCGTCGGATCCTTTGAGAACATTGCGGTGGGCTTCTAATTCGGTATAGCCAGCAGACAGCAGATAATTGCGAAGTGCGGTTTCGGCTTTTGTACCAATAGCCTTTGATTTACTCATTGTCGTCTCCTTACATATAGAATAGTACCATGGTTTACAAACCCACAGGAAGAACATCCTACGATGAGGTGAAGCAACTTCACCAGGACTCTGATATAGATGAGTCCCCAATTGCCCAGCATCACACCCTGGGCATCTTGCCAAACCAGGCCTCCCCAGGCGATCATGTCCACGACGGTAGAACCTCCAAGAAAATTAATCTAAATAACCTTCAGGGCGTTAGTATTTCTTATCAGCCACAAGGCGGGACTATTGGTGGGACTCAGCCCACATTTTCTGGAGACCCGCTTATTACTGGCAGTTACACAAAAATCGGGAACCTTGTCTTCTTCCAGATTGACGTTGACTTTAGCAACATCACTAGCTTTGGAACAGGTCAGTACTATTTGACCCTCCCTTTTGCTACGGAGCATGATTTTGTAACCAGGCAAGGGTACCTTAGAGATTTTTCAACTGGCAGAAGCTACGCAATTTCTGGACATGCCAATCCAGCCTCAAACGTCATTGAGCTCTTCGGCTTGCAACCCAACGGTCTAGACGAAGCCTTTACTTACAATACCCCCACGGCGCTCGCAATAGAGGATTCTTTTCACGTTGCAGGTTTGTATGAAATAATGCCTTAATAAGGTGAAAAAACTAAGAATAGTGTAGAATAAAGCCATGCCTGCAATCAACACAATTAAGATGCGCCGAGGCACTGCACTGCAGTGGCAGACGGCTAACACCGTACTTGCTGATGGCGAAATAGGGCTTGAGACAGATACCCGTAAATTCAAGTTCGGCAACGGGACTACCGCATGGACTTCACTGTCTTACGCTGTCGCATCTTCTTCTGGTTCAACTTCGGTTGACTGGGCAGATGTCCTAAATAAGCCAA
>OBMK010000798.1_pt1 | contig 29477 bp, 38 predicted proteins | sample 1539081 | NCBI WGS metagenome assembly OBMK01 (sample SAMEA3355528, study PRJEB22509) | marine metagenome | biome: marine; feature: river plume; material: water | place: USA | collected 2010-08-07 | depth 0.5 m | reverse complement strand
GAGCTGCCTTTGCGTCTGCAGCTTTCATTGCCTTCTTTTGAGAGTTAGCCTGAGCGAAAGACAAACCTGTTCCTACTGCTGTGCTTGCTAAACCTGCTATTGCTGCTATTGCTGCTGTTTCTAATCCCATACTATATTTTTTTTATTATTTCGGTTGAGTTAGTTGCACCAACTACAAACCCATGTTTTTCAAATCTCTTAATCAAGCTACTATTGTTGTTCTGAACAAATATATACTTGTATCCTGATTTTTCACAAAGATACGTTAAATTTATGAGTAGCTCATCAAGTGCGTTATCTCTATGTGGTTTTTTTCTATAGTCCTTGTTAGACACAACCCAATTAATTATTGCTGATGAAGAATTAGTTAAGTATATATATCCTGCACAAACAGGAGTATCTCCATCGTACACGATTAAACCGTAGTCAGACAAAAAATCTTTAGGTGGAGCTTCAAAACCCCAGTCAGACCACCACTTTGTTAAAATGTTTTCGTAGTCTGATTCCTCTATTTTTTTGCATTTAAAATTCACACTACAAATATAACATTTTTTATGGATAACTCTTCATTATCTCACTCTCAACAGCAAACAAACTAATCTTATCTGTTTCATTGTTTGTCATATCAAATAAACAATAATGCCCTAGAACCCCGTGAGATTCAGCGACAGAATCCTTTAACGACATAAAGTACTCCGTTGTGCTTGGTATAAGGGTAGTACCTGGAACTGTAGTGTCAATAATAACCTGATTAATTCCTGCAGGTAAATCTATGTTTACAGCAGTTACTTTTCCTGCATACGCTGGTGTTCCTGGAACTGTTGGCGAAGCCCCTGTTACGAAGTAAAAGAAATCTCCAACACTTAGTGTTCCTCCTATTGATATTAATGGAGATATTGAAAAGTCTATTACGGTAGCTAACGCAGTACCTGAAACATTTGACGAAGTACCGATACCATTCAATGAACGTAAAGAGTATTGGTCTAGTGTAGCAGGATTTCCTCCTGAGTTTCTAACGAAAGCATACCAAGAAGATTCCTTTTTTTCAAACCAAGGCGACTCAATAAAACCTGAGTTTTGTAAGTCTGTTGATAGAGTAACACCCCAAGACGTATCTCCCTCTAAGTTTATAGTTTTAAATAACTTATTTTCTAAAGGAGATTTGTTAAACACACTCTTCATCGTAGTGGTGTATTGTATCCCGTAAAAGTTATTCCTAACAGGATTTACATTATGCCTGTAAAGGTTTCCACCCTTAAAAGTATAGAAGTAGTTATTCATACCAATCATCCAGTCTGGAGAAAAGGAATAAAATGAAGGAAATCCTTGTACGCTATCAGCGTATGTTAATGTGTAATTTGGCATATATTTTTGTTAAGGACAGGTTTGACATTCTAGAGCTGGTAACAATACACCATTTAATTGCTCTCTTGAGACATTACTGTCTGAGTAAAATCCATCAGCAGCTAATACTGTTAGCTCTGAATCGGTAAAAACAGCCGAGGCTTCAGTAAAAGTCTCAGCGTTTATGTAGTATGTTGCGTTTGTTGACATGTTTATTTTTTTATGATGAGCATCCGCATCTTGTGTAAGTAATATTCACTCCCTCTATAACCTCTTCAGTGTAAGGTAGTACCCTTGAGCATACAGTCTTAATTTCTCCAGTTGCAATAGTTTCTTCTACCGTTACCCCTGTATCGCAGTCTTGGTAGCTGTAAAACACTATGTTTGAAGTGGTATTTACTATCTGATACTCAGAGCAAACTTCATCACACAAGTATCCGCAACAAGCGTCAGCAGCATCAACCGTAGAGTAAGATAAAAACAATGGAGTCTTCTCTCTTAAATCCCATATTAGGTAGACATTGTTTGCTTCATTCTGTGGCATTCCGAATGTAACCGAAACACCATCCTCTGTCTCAACAGGGTTTAAAGCTTCCGTAGCATTCGTCAAAAGATAGTTTATATCAGTCGGATTGTTTTCGTACACATTAGGACTTCTGAAATACATAAACCTATTCGTGTTTACATCGAAGTTAAAAGAAGTGTTATTCGTGTTCTGTACAAACATAGTAACCTCTGAATCATCCGTTGGTATAGAAGGACTCCCTTGAGCTCCTGAGAACGTATCAAATAAACTTGCACCTGGAATACCATCCGAAACAATAAAAGGAACGTCTGTTGAGGTTAGTGGTGACTGAAAAGTTCCGTCAACATAGCCAACTCCAACATTTGCTAAAGTACCTGCCTGATTACTACTAGTGATAATAGCCCACGTTATACTCACGTTGTTAGGGTCTGGGCATCCTACAAAAACCTCTAAACCAAGTACTGAACCTGTAGTGCTTATAGTTATATCAAATTGAGTTTGCCCAGCAAGACTTTTAGGTATACTTATACTTCCTGGTACAGTAACAGCACCTGATGTGTAAGTTACCGAGTTGTAAACAACATCAATAGTAACATCTTCAATTAACCCAGGGATATTCCACCTAACTTCAGTGAATCCAACTATATTCCCTACATCTACGCAGTATGTATAATCATTAGTTGACTGAACATCAATAACTCTAAAGTCATTACAATCAGAGCATCCTACCTCAGCAGGCAATAATATATCGTTTGAAGACAATACATACTCATTCATATAAGGGTCAAACCCTCCTAGCTTTTGAGTATTAAATTCATTGATAAACAAGTCTCTAAACCAAGAACGCATACCTTGTTCAGATATTACTTTTAGTTGGTCTCCAGCAGTCTCGTCTACACCTTTCATTTGTAGTACAGCTCCTCTTTTTGCGTCAGTAAAGAATTTATCTAATCCCCACTTCACGTAGCTCTCAGGGTTATTGCTTATACCATACTCCTCAGTCTTTGTGACTTGTTGCCCTAATACCTGTGGAACAGAAGTTAAAGCACTTCCACCGCCTGCATCAGAAAGAATATTCTTCCCTGCTAGTACATAGGAGATTTTATCTTCTTGTAATACCAAGACATTAGTTTTCTTACCATCAAGAATTTGAATTTCTCCAAAAGAATCCTCTAATGGTTTAAAGTTAAGAAGACCTAAGTTAAACTCGTTTAGTTTATTGACGTTAGTTTCATCGTTATAAACCCCACTATAAGTAAGGTCAGCAAATCTGTCAGCCTCCTTATAATCTTCTGCAGAAACAGACAGTACTCTGTTCCCTAAACTAAAAGTTCTGCCTGTTATAGAATCTAAAATCTTATAACTCTCAGCTCCGTTACCGAAAGTGTAGCAGTTAAAAAAATCTGTATTTATAATTGCAGACTGTATATTGCTTTGATTTTGTAAATTACCCTCATGAAAACCTCCTGTGATTGGAAATGATTGACTTGATTCGTAAAAAACATCTGGTAAAGCGTCTAAAGGCTGAGTTTCAAATATTATTCCACTATTAGCTTGATATATAGTAATCTCTCCACTTGCGTTTACTTGATTTTTTGTATTGCTTCCGCAAGCTGTAGTGGTTGTAATATTAAGGTATAGAGTTCCTCCAGGATTAGTGCTAAAATACCAGTAGTTAGCACAAAGATTAGGAGCAGTTGGAAGGGATTTGTACACATTATTTACTGCACAAGTACCTCCAGACGAATTCGCAGGAACTCCTGTTCCTCTATTAATACTAGACTGAATCCCATCACCAATAAACCACGCCATAACATCTGCATAGTTAGCACTTGATGTAAAAGTTTCGTCAAATGTGTAAGACCTGTATTCACAACTTTTATTCCCTAAGCCTTCTCCTACTCTAGTATATTGAAATTTAATTTTTATCTTAGTATTTACAGGAATAGCTAAGTTATTAGTAGATAAGCTAATAACAGTTCCTGCATACTTTACTGTTGCTTGCTCGGTATCTTTATCTTGCCAAACAACACTTGAAGAATTTATAGTGCTTAAATCTGATGAATTTATTTTCATGTAAACCCCTGAAGGAGGGTCGATTCCTGACTTTGTAGTTATAAAACCTTCTTGCTGTGCTTTTTTTTCTAATACAGTTGCACTACCACATGTATCCAAAGGTCCTCCTGCGTCAGTTTTTATAGTGTATGTATCTCCTTCCTCTACTTTTCTAGCGTTCTCTCCTTCTAATAAAAAATAAGTAAATGCAGTTCCTGACTCATTAAAATAAAGCTGAGTGTATATAGTTTCGTATCCTTTTTTATCAGGCTTTATTAAAAACTTATATCTAGTAGCCCACCCTGGCGGTTTTTGGCTTGGGGGTATGTTAACTTGTATGCTGTTTTTTAAATCTGAAGCAGAGCAAGGAACGTGTTCTGTATTTCTGTTACTTACTAACGCTGTAGTTGACCTATTAAAATCATCCATGTAAGCGATACCTATTTCATATCCCCTGTCACTATGTAAGCTTTTGTTAGCACTAAATTTAAAAAATGTAGAAGATGCTGAATAAACATAAAAATAATTCCAAAAATAATCTACTGTTGGATTTAATGGGTCTTGAACATAATTCATAGCAGGAAACTTCATTCCTATTACATTAGTAGAAGGTATAGATATTTCTATAGGGTCTCCTGGTGTGTTTACTCCACTTTGATATTTTGTATACGCTACACTATTGTGAATCATATTAGGTACGGCACAGTTGTATGCATCTGTAAAGGTGTTTCCTGAACATGACGTAGGATTACCAAGGTCATATACAGGCAGTATATTTAAACTAGTTCCTACTCTATCTAAAAACTCTGTGCTTGTAGCTAAATCAATAACTGAAGTATAATTCCTGTTTAAGTTAAATAAAAAACTGACAGAAAAAGAGTTTCTTGTAGTAGGTAGAACAGGAGTTCCTGCATAAGTGGAATTTAAAAAATCAATATTAAAATTGATTGAAGACCCTGATACTAACTTAGTGTTCCCTGTCAAGGGGTCTATGGCTGCTAAAGATGTTAAATCAAAATTAACTACTCCGTCTGCTACAGTAACTGTTGGTAATGCAGAAGGTATGTTATACGTGGTAGAAGTTTTTGTGACAGGCATACCGTCAGAAACCACATCTTCAGAAAGTAACTTGGTAGAATACTTTAGATTCAAATCTTGACCGTTAATATCTTTTAAGTCGTAACCATCTATGTAATTTCCATAAATAAGTCTATTACTCATTCTAGTTTGAGCTTTCGCAAACCTAGGTACGTTGTCGTATAACCTTAGTATTTCTGAATCAGGAAGTATTGTGTAAATCTTACTGTTATCAAAAGTATAAGTTTTTGATTGATTATTTCCCCATCCTTTTTGTTTCTTGTCTATTTTCTCTATAACTCTAATAATAGGGTCATCAGCATCTTTAAATAACAAGTCTATTCCAACAACTAAAGGTCCTCCTGTATCAATAGTTATTACGGCTGCATTATACCTATTCTCCATACCTTCATTAAGATAGTTCTCGTTACTTAAAAGAAAGTTTTTCGGAAAAAATGCAGGTCCTGAAAACTGTGACGTTGCAGAGTATTCGTTATTCGAATATCTATACCTGTACGCAAAGCAAACAAACCTGTCTTCCATATAGTTTACATCCTGAACTATATCTAACATCTGAATAGTAGGAGAAGTAACTGGAGGTTTTCTTATTACAAGGATAGACTCAGCAAAAACAAGAGAATCAGTGTCAATGTTTAGGGTAGGAAACGCATAGCTAATATCTACATCAATCTTTCTCGGAGCGTTATAGTCATCAGTAAAAAATAATAAGTTTTCAATCAAATCAATACCTGTTATTAAATACTCAGGATTAAAATTTAATGTGGTATCTACACCACCTCCATCATCAATGCTTATAACGTGATAATTTAAAAAATTAGTCTTGGTATCAAATGATAGTATCAAATCAAGCTTTCCAGTAGCTCCAACCGTAAATGATGGGTCGTGAACAAACCAAAATAATCTCTCGTTTGAACCATCCTCAAAAGCTCCAATACATCTAGCATCAACACTTAATGGAGTTCCGTCAGTATAAGTTAAATTAGTTAGTGATAGGTTTCCTAATGAGTTTTCTATAGAACCAACATTGTTCCCCTCCGTAGAGTTAACCCTTACGTTTAATGCATCAATATATTCACCGTCTTGCATAAGACGCACATCGGTAGACTTATTCATCCTACCCTTGGTAAAACTTCTAGTTATATTTGCCATATTATTTTATAATCTTATTCTGACCTCTCATGTTCATTAAAAGTCTCCCTGGGTGTATATTGCTGATTCTAATCTTTGCGTTCCTTAGAAGTGATGATTTGTCCTTCTTAGCCCTATTTACAACATACTCTTGAACTCCTAACTTAGAATTAAGTATAGAGTACCTGATATACGCATAAATAAACTCCTCAAACATCTTGTTTACACTAATACTTGATTCGTCTCCGTTCTCCATACCATCCGAAACATATTCCAATACACATAGTTCACCTGCCATGCTAGAGCTAAAGTTTATTACTCCAGACTTTTTATCTATCCTAAATGTAGGGTTTGAATTCGCAGTCTCAGTATTTAAACCATATCTAGCACCTATGCTGTAATCAAAATACCAAGCACCGTCAATATTGTAACCATCTTTCCCATTATAAGCACCGTCACCCAAGTAAATACTTTTTTTAGTTCCTGCTATCCTATCTGTGTCTAAGAAAGAAAATTCTGGCTTTAAAACATTTCCGTCAATGTCAAAAAGTATTCTGTAGTCGTTATCCTGAAGATAAGCGTCAGAAGATGTTGCTTGAATATTTTCTGTAAGTGGTCTCAATACGCCATCCTTATATAAAGAAATTCTTACCCAGTTAACGTAATCAGGCGGTAAAACAAATCTAAGTAAGTCAGACACATTAAGCTCTAACGCTTTTATTTCCTTAAACGCATCGTAATTCAGCTCTTGCACACCCCTTTTAGCGTGAAACAAAACCTTATACCTCTCTTCATTATTTATTAACGAATGGTTTCCTGCGTACATCAGCATGAAGTTGTTTACTATGTCCTTAAGTGTAACGTACTGATAAGAACCCCAGTTTTCATTTTCTGGGTTTGCCCCTCCGTTCTCGTAGTATTCATATTGCGATATATATGCCATTATGCTTGTGTTTGATTTTCTTTTTGTTCTTCTCCATTTGCGAATTGTGATACGCTTGCTTCTCTTATTGAAATACCTGCGTACTGCAATATCTTAGTCACCAGTGTAACCTCGTCATCCAATGGAAGCTCGAAGTCTTGATAGTCAGATTGACTTGCATCAAATGCAGGCTCACCATTTGCTAAAACAATATAAGTCCACTTTGGTTCTTTTGGATACCTAATGTACTGAGCCAATACCTGCCCATCGTTTTTCATATTCTTAGGGAAGATTGTAGCTGCTCCTGACTCCTCTGTGTAAACAGGGAATATTTCAGATGGTGCTGTAAACGGACTACTATTAAGCATTGTTATTTTGCTATGACCTACCCTCTCTGCTTCGTTCTGAACCGATGAGAATATAGAATAATCTCCTGGTAAAGATGTAAATATATCACCATCTAAGGATAGAACCGTGTCGCTCACTATTGCAGTTACTTCTGCTGACGAATAAGTGGTGGTGTTAACCACAACATCTCCAATAGCTACAGTAGCCGTAAAAGTAGCTGTTAAGTCTACTAATTGATTTGCAGAAACTGATGTAATAGTTCCGTTAACTCTAAACGTCTGGTAGGCTAATATTTTATTAATTAAATAGTAATCCTCTCCCGTTGTAGTTGCCGATGGTAAGAAAAATTTATTAGCGTTACTATATCTAAGGTAGTCTGTTTTACTAAACTCATCAATTACTTCCTCTAATCCCTTTGTAATATCCGCATATCCTGTTCCTGAAGAGCGTTTATTTTCCTTGTTTATCTGGTAGTTATACTGATAAAAATAACTTTCAAATATATCCATCTGAGCTTGCTTTGAAAACAAGTTAAAATCTGATGGAGATAAATATCCGTAGTTATTTTTGTTTAGTACAGACAGTACCGTATTTCTAACTGTGTTTATCATCCTTTGCTTTTTTACAAAGATAAGCAAAAAAAAAGAGGAGCATAAAAATGCCCCTCTCTCTACTGTATATATTTTTAATTATTATTCTTATAATAAATTTTCAAGCATTTTCAATGATTCTAGACCATCGTCACTTGATAAGTAAGAAGCTACCGTCTCCTTGGAATCATTTCCATAAGGAACTGTTAACATTCTTGTTTTGTTTGAGGATGTGTTGTACCACACCTCTGTATTATTTTTTCTGAAAGATATTAAACCTTTATCAAAAAACAACTGAACATTACCCTGTAATTGTAAATTAGGGTCTGTCAGTGTGTCTAAGAAATATTCAGGTTCTCTTTTTGCAAAAACCAATATATCACGCCTTACCTCAGCAGTAGACATTTTTGATGTGTCTCTTCCAAATAGTACTCTGCTTATATTTTCAAGCATATTAACGTCAAGTTCTTTTGCAGCTATAAGTGCATCAATTTCTAGGTTGAGTATTTCAACATCTATTGAGGCATCTTTTTCATTGTCAATCTCTACGAACTTAACCCCATTAAGTGGGTGGTAGTGTAAAAACTCTTGAAGCACTGGATTTGTTCTTGGAACGCTTAACATTCCGTCTTCAAATATCACAGGCTGTAATATTGCATTATCATCCTGTTCATCTTCAAATGGTGTCTTTTGGTTTGATGAGTAACGAAGTACTCTGTTAGAGTTGGTGTCTTCGTCAAAATACATTAAAGGAAACTTTCTTGAGTTCCTTGTAGGCAGCATGTAAGAAAGAGGAGCTGCGTCTCTTGTTAGTTTGTAGAACTTATCTACACTTTTTGTTTTTTTCTTTGTCATTTGATATAATTGTTATTTGATTTATAATAAAAAATAGAGGTCGCAATTTGCGACCCCTACCTTTAGTTTTTATACTTAGTCTTGGAATAAGAAGAAGTTGTTTGCACCTAAAGTACATACAGCTCTCTCAGACAAGAAGTTCACTTCCATAGCATCTAAATCACTATTTGAAGCTCCTCCTGCTGAACCTGTAATCCATGTCTTGTAACGTCTGTCTTCAGTTTCAGAAGCTCTGTATCTAACGTGTAAGAATGGTCTCTTAGCGTTTTTCCCCATAACTTGGTCATAAACAGATGTAGAACCTGCTGGAACTAATAGTCCGCTTACAGCTCCTGTTGCTAATCCACCTCTCATTGTTGGGTCGTTTAAGTACTTCCAATCTGACTTGTAGAAATCGTATCCTCTTCTGAATCCTGTGAATCCTAAGTTAAGAGCCATATCTTTGTCATTATCGAAAAGACCGTAAGACGTACCTCCTGAACCGTAAGAGTTCTGAGCAGCTAACATATCGTCAATACCGAAACCAAAGTCTCTGTCTACAAACAATACATTTTCTTCGATAGCACCCTGCTTGTCTAATCTAGATACAACAGAATCCCACTCTAATAAAGAAGTTGGAAAACCACCTCCCCATACGTTTCCTCTGTTTTCAACAGAATAAAAGATACCTTCAGAACCTTTAGCTGCTGCTGCGTTTATAGCATTTGTGTTAGCCATTGGTACAGCTTCAATCATTGAAGTTTCCAAGTAGTCATCGAATCTCAAGCGAGTTTCATGCTCAGACTTCAAGTACCATAAGTATCCGTTAGCTCCGTTTTCAGTAGTAACCTCAACCCATCCAATTTGAGCCATATCAGAACCTGATACTGCATACTTATCTTTTAAGATAATTGGAGAGTTTTCAAAGATTGAACTATCAGCCTCTAAAGAACCTTGCATTCCATTTGTTCCTTTTTTGAATTCAGAACCGTAAATGAATACGCTTAAAACCTCTGCTGCTGCAAAAGCTTGTCCTGCTGCTTCATAGTAAGCTACTGTAAATTTATTACTTTGACCTGCAGGTATTGAAGTAACGATAGCTTTATTAGAACCTGTCGCTCCTGAAATCATTACAGTCTGTCCTACTCTGATTGCGATAGAAACATCAGCGTCAGCAACTAAAGGATTAGTTCCTGGTACGCCTGCGTCTGCTACTATAAATGTAGCCACGTCTTCTCCTGCTGCTGTAGTTGTAGTTACGTTAGTGTATTTTGTGTGTAGTCTTCCTTGCTCTGACCATTTGATAAGGTCTGAGTTAGAAGGCATTTCAGCTCCTACCATTCTTAAGAATGAAGATACTGTTCTGTTACCATATCTTTCGAATTCTTTCTCGTAAGTATCTGGAAGATACTGATTCAAGAAATCAAAGTTGGTAATGTAGTTTGTTGCCGTAGGGATTTGTTGAGCACTTGGCTGTAAATCAAATCCTGGTCCTACTGGCGTAGTGTTTGGTCCTAATACTGGCATTTTTTTTGTTTTTTAATGTTTATTTTTTACTTCTTATTTTTAAGCCTTTCCCAGCATCTGGGTTTAAAGCTTTAAATTGAGTCCCCCCTTTAGAGTTGAAGCTAGGTGTTGCACGCTCAGACATATTCACGTTCTTAGTCTTTCGCATTACATCATCTACTGCCTCCGATTTACCTTGCTCGTAAAAGAACTTAGCAAATTTTTCAGGGTTCATCGCTACGGCTAATGACTTGTGGTATCCGACAGCGTCTTTAAGTAACCCATCATCATCCAAGAACTTCTTAATGAAATTCTGTGGAGTCTCTTGAATTGACTTTAATTCTGCTGCATCACCAGGAGAGAATGAAACCTTCTTGTTATCATCAAGGGAAAACTCAAAACCTTTGAACTCTCCTCCGAAAACTTCGTCAGTCTTCTTCATAAACCATTCAGATTTACGATTTGCTTCCTCCTCATAAGTGGTCGCCTGTTGAACATACTGCTTATACTCCTCTAAACCCCTTGCGTCTTCTTCAGAAATAGAACTCCCACTTGACTCAAGAGGAATCCTGTATTTTTCTTTTTCAGACTCAAAGTATTCTTTAGCCTTGGCAATAGTTTTCTTTTTATTTATTTTAATCTTCTTAATATCTGACTCATCATCGTATTCATCGTACTGGTATTCCTCCATCAACGAATCAATGTCTTCGCTATCTAGCCCTTTCTCTGTAGCTGCCAAGTAATCCCTTAACAAATTGTCAGGGTCTTGCGAATCAATATCTCTATTTAACTTAACAAAGTCATTAATATCTCTACCTGTTTCTTGTTTGTACTTATAATAAGCAGCAACATCTTCGGGTAAATTAACTTCAGAACTTTCTTTTTCAGCAGTAATCTCCTCTAATGAAGATAACTCCCTTCCGTATTTATTCTTAATAAATGAAAGGATATCCTCCTCCCTTAATTCAGTATCTGTAACTATATTTTTTTCGGCTGCATCTTCTATTGGTGCAACTTCTTCTACAGGAGCGTTAACATTTTCTGTCACGTTTGAAACCTCTGGCTCACCGTTAAGCTTCTCTTCGTGTTTAACTAAAAGGTCTCTTTCAATTTCTTGAGTAGACTTCTCTTCTCCTTGTACGACTTCTCTTACTTTAATTTCCATTTTTATTTGATTTTATTTGCAAAGATACATAATTTTTACGACACGTTATCTAGGATTGAACTCAGCGAAGTCAAAACCATCAAGGCTGTCTTCGTTAGATTCAAAATTGACAGGTGGTAAATTATTTTTTCTTTGCTCGATTAATTTTGATTGTTGTGTACTCTGTTGGCTTATTCTTTTGGATTTAGCATCCTCCTTCATAACCTCTTTATCTTTTATAGCATTAACTTCTACTCCCTTAAGCTGCATCTGTAAAGAAAATTCTTTATCCATTAGCTGAACTTTTAATTGAGCCTCTCTCTCCATCTTCATCATCATCCCATCTATCTCAGCTTGATTAATCTGCATCTTAGATTGAGTCTCAGCCTGTATCTTCTGCATAGCTGTTTGAGCAGCAAGCTGTTGTGATTGCTGTTGCTGTTGTGATTGCTGTTGCTGTTTCTGCATAGCCATCTTTTCTTCTCTCTCTTGCTTATTAATACGCTTCATTTTTAGAAGCTGATTAGCTAACTTAAGATTCTTTATCTCTCTAATATCAATAGCATCTTCAAGGTTAATATCTGCATTAGATAAAGCAACTTGTATATTCTGCTCAAGCATTGCTTTTTGCTCTTCGTCTGGAGCTATTTCAATAAAAATACCAAAGTCATAAATATATAAATCTGAAATCTCATTTAATATCCCTACATTGTACTTCCCTATCTTATTTATAAAGTCCTCCTTAAAATCAGAATACTGTAATATATCTGCAACCCTATACGATATACCTTCAGATAGTGCTCTATAAATATAAAGACTTCCATCTAATATATGCCTCGTAGCTGTGTTAGAGTTTAATGCTGCTAACTTCTGGACACCTACTAAAGCATTAGAGTCAGGTGTTGAACCATCTCTAGCTTCATTAAGACCAGTTACAGAACGAATCATGTTTAAGTAATGATTATAGTTACCTATAAGCATCTGCATCTTACTTGCACCAGAATTAGATGTAAGTTGCTGAATTGGAACTCTTGCGTTGTTAAACTCTCCATCTTGAGTATACGACCTACCAATAACAGAACCTGTTTGGAAGTATAACTTTAAAGCATCCTCTGGATTGTATGCAGCACCTGTTCCCAGGTCTACCTCGTTTAATCCATCTGCATCAATAAAGACACCATCAGGGACAACCTTAGCAATTACCTGCTGTATTTTTAAATGAGTAATTTGTATTAAATCTGCAAAAGGAATCATCCTTCTAACTAAAGACTCAATGTTACCCTTGTACATTCTTGGAGCACAAGCCACGTAGTTAGGAATAGCGTGCTGAGATGAAGACTTTGGTCTCACCATATTTTCAGCCATTTCCCACTTAAGAATGATATTTGTCCCCATAACCATAACGCCATCGTACCAAACGTCAATAGTTTTTGAAACTTTTTGAAACTTAGCTTCTTCCATCATTTCATCAGGAGGATTAAACCCATCATCCTTCTCTATCATTTTTATGTTTCCGTTATCAGAAACCTTCTTCTTGTATACTATTTTTTTAGTGGTCTTGTAGTTGAAGTAAAGAAGAGTAGCCGTGTCTTGGCTAAAGACATCATTGTCATAATTCTGAGCTACGTTATAGTAATCGTACCAACTCTGACCGCTTTTAGATATAGTCTCTAACTGTTCGTTAGTTATCGTAGGGTCAATCTTTCTTATCTCATTAACGTGAACAGATTTAATTTCTCCCCAATAAAAACAATCTTTAAAGTGAGGGTCTTCTGTGTAACTATAAACCACATTTGCTGGGTCTACGTACTTAATCTCTACTCCTGAACCTGGTAAAAATTCGTGCTTTGCAATAGACACTCCTAATACGGTTAAATCGTAATCAAGCCTTTTTCTTAAGTCAATGTATTTGTTCTCCTCTAGTATAGTGTTAATAGCCTCTTCCTCTGCTATTTCTATAGCAGGCTTGAAATTAAGTTGCATATAAAGAGATAGTTCTTCGTCTGTCTTAGGTAAAGTTTCTGGGTCTACAACAAAAGGATTAGCTCCAGTCTTATCCTGAATGATGTCAAGAATAGGCTTTGCAATCATTTGCTTTTCAAGAGTCTTCTGATACTTGTTCCTGTTAGATTGAGATAGTGCGTCCTGAGAGTAAGCCTTAACTTTAAATAATCTGTCAGACATTCCGTTAACAACAATATCTACAAACTTAGGTAGTATTGGAACTGGTGTCCAGTCAAGGTTTAAATAAGACAAGTCTCCATCAACCGAAATCTCGTTCTTGTACTTACCTACAGACTGTTCCCCCCTAGCATACAACCTTAACCTATTAAATTCTCTTGATTGCTCATAGAATCTACAGTTATTGCTATCCTTTTTAAACCACTCATACTGAATAGCTTGACCAATCTGCAAACCAAATTCTTCTGTTTTTTTCTCTGCATCAGATGCAAATTGATTAGGAAAACTTGTTGACTTTATATTTACGTTTATTTCTTTCATCTAATTATTTGGCTTCGATTTCCATCATTACTATACCTTGCAAAGTTAATACTTATTTTTGATTGTGTTTTTTCAGTCTGATAAAGGTTTTTTTGACAAGCCATTATTGCTAATCCAGAGCTAATAGACGCATCATGTTTCGTTCTGTTGTTGATATCAAATTTAGCCCAATCCTGAAGTGTTCTATTAAATGGCATAGACCCTATATCTTCAGAATTTCTAAAAGCTCCGTCCATATCGAATCCAACATGCTTTTCTATGTAAGACTCAATAGCTGCTGCGTGAGCTTGCTTTATATCTTCAGATGAGTTAGGTATCCCCCCAAGTTCTTTCTCTGTCTTAGAAAGCTTGTTATACACCTTGTCAGGTCTATTAGTGGAAAAGCCTCTGTACCCTCTATTTTTTAAGTGATATAAAAGCCTCGGCTTATTGTTCTCCACAAGAATAGGCATACCATAAAAAACACAAGCCATCAAAACATCCTCAAAGAATATCTCTGCCGTCTGAGGTCTAGCTATGTACTCTAAGAAAAATTCATTGCTAGGTGCTTCATCCATGTTAAACTTTGTCAGTCCATGAAGAGAACCATTAGAACCTCCACCACCAACAGTACCCGATATGTCATAACTATCACAGCCAAACGCTCCAATATGTTCGTTCCCAGGATACTTAATACCGTTCTTTGATATTACATTGTTCTGCAGTCCCTTATTAGGAGTCCAGTTAACATAAAAACGACCCCTCTGGTCAGGACTAAATATAACCTTAGTATCTTTTAAACCATCTTTCCAATGAAAAGAACCTCTTGTTACGTGATGTTCTGATATTAAAGTATCGTTATAATCTATCTGCTGATATATCTTTGTAAGATTAAATATTGATTGCTTACTCTCATCCCTAAAAGCATGAGATTCCGTTCTAGGAAATTGCCTGTAAAATTCATTCAATGCGTCAGCGTCATTCTTTAATGAGTCTACCTCTGCCTGCCAATAGTCAATCGCTCCCTCTGAAATCATCTCACCGTCAATTCCAAGCACAGGTTTTTCTGGAGTATCAAAAACAGGCATTCCATACATGTCAATAAACCCCTCCATGTTCCACTCCATTGGAATAAACAACGAATACATCCCACTCTTTGTCTGACCGTTCCTGTTCCTTTTAGTAGTGTCTGAATCCTCGTATAATTTTTTGAAATTTCCACCCCCCTTGCTTAAAGCATTTGAAGTAGAACCCATCATGCATTTACCTATAATCTTACTACCCAAACGTAAACAAGTTTTTGTAACCCTCCAGTTGTTTAGTATATTATTTGGCTTAATCCATTTCCCACTTTCATCGTGAACCAATAAAAGTAATTTTTCTCCATCATAACTGTTGTCATCCGTGTTCTTCCAATCGACTGTCGTATCAAGACCTTCCATGTCGTCATTCAAAACAGAAAACATATTTTTCTTTGTAATCTTAGATGCAGGAACTCTAAAAGCTAATTCGGTCTTAGGCTTATCCATACCATCCATAATTGGCTTAAAGAAGAAAGGAAGTCTGCTGTTTATAGGGACAACCTTATCTGTAAACATCTTCTTAGCATCACTACCAGTCTTGGATAGTATTCCAACTCTTGAATCGTTAGCTAGAGTACCTACGTTTACGCACTCAGAAGAACCCATAAATGAAAATCCTGAACGCCTTATCTTTAAGTAGTCCATCCCAAAACTTCTTTTATCAGCCCTGCATGCCTCCCAGTAAATCCAAAAAATTCTATTAGCCTCTCTAAAGTCAGGATAACCAACATCAATAGATGCCCACTGAAGATACATGTAATGAGAGCCTGTTATGTAAGAAGGTGCTCCGTTATTCTTAAAAAACATCCCACTCTCTCTGTAATCAAACTCCTGCTCAATGTAATCAACCCACCTGTCCTTAAACTCTGACGGCATATCATTCCATTGGAATATAGACTTTATCTTAGACAATTCCTTTGGAAGCTCTTGCCTCTCCCAATGCTGCTCTTCTTTTTTCTTAGACCTTGACCAGTATGACTTTGGAGTGGCAGGCAGACCAATAACTAAACCACTTATACTTATAACGTCACCAAGAGTTCCGTCCTTTGATATAATGACAACATCGTACTTTGAGTTATATCCATACTCCCAAGACTTACCTTTGTTTTTATTTGTAAGCACAGACTTAGGAATGAAATCCTCTAGTGTTCTATATAAGTTATTATTTTTTTGACCTTCGTTCTGCAAATCCTTGTTTTGTATCTGTTTTACTAACCCCTTTTTCTATCGTAACCAAAGCTTCTTTCTCTAACTCTAATCTACTTAAAATTTCAAAAGCATCGAATATAGCTAACTTCTTAGTGGCAGCAGCATTCTTAAGCCTATCTGCTGAAATCTCATCTTCCACATCTGGCTTTATAATTTCTTCTCTAGCAACCTTTATAAGCTGCTCGACAGCTCTGTGCCCAGCTTCAATAATCTTTAACTTTATTTCTTTAGAGTTATCCATGTTACAACTTCATTGTTATTTGATGGTCATAAATTCTATAAAGTTTTTCGTTATCAACCAAAAACTCATATTCACTTTCTGGTTTAAACGAAACCTTATCTCCTGAATTAATTCCCTTGCTAAGTAAGTATTTATTTGGATACTTCATTATACCAACTAACGGCTCTTCCTTTACATCTTTATAAATAAAAGACTCCTCAGTTTTAACTGGCTTTATAAAGCAATACCTATCGTGTGCATGCCATTCTCCATCCTGCTTGTACATGAAGAATTGCTCCTGGTCTATGAAGAATAAATCGTCCTTAAAAAAGCTTTTACCACTCTTTTGCCTTCCAGCCATATCGAAGTAAAACTTAAAAACATTATGATGAACAAGTAAAGTGTCACCAATTTTAATTTTACCTTCATATCCTAGTGGTGTTTCTATTACTTCTGCGTAACGATTTGAAAAATTATGGTCTTCTTCTGAGGTACTTGTTATAAACTCAGTACCTGATATTTCTTTTGTGTTATTGTATCTCTTGCCATTAAATGGCTTTACGATAAATTGGAATGGTGCTTTCATAGTTGTGCTTACGAGCCACAACCAATACAATCTATTTGACTATCTGTTGGCTTGACTCCATTTAATTTCATTTTAATATTGTGTATGTCATCAGATAACTCTAACCTTTCCATCCAAGTCTTCCCCTCCTTTTGAGACTCCAACTCTTCTATTTTTAATTGTAGTAATCTTCTTTCTGCTTCAGTCATACTTAAAAATTTATATTGTACTCAATAGAAATAGGCATGGTAGAAGTAAAACTCTTCCACATAACTATTCCATCCTCTCCTTTAATCCATATCTTTATACCTTCAAACTTATAATCATTTTGTATAAGATGAATAGTATAGCTACCTCCTAATACCTCCTGCCCCACTATGTAGTGCATCGCCCCTCCCTTGTAGTCAGGACCTATTGAGATTTTTCTAATATTCATATTATACGTTTTTCCAGACTTCAATTTGAGCAGATGGAGTATTACCTACCCATCCTAGTAAAGTTGTACCCTCTAATCTTCCAGAGTCATTACCAGAAGAATCCCTCATAATTTCATAGGTTAAAATATCACCTTGTGCAGCGACTATAGGAACTGTTAACTCGTAAGGTGTTAACAAACCTGCCTCTATTATTTTAAAAACTTTAGGGTCTCCTACCTGAACTCCATTTATTAAAGCTCTAAAAGCAAAAACAGAAACGTTCCCTGAAACCCCTTCTTTTGCAACAGAAATAAAAGTGTTTACTAGGTAGTTACCTGCTGTAACAAACGAAATATTACCACTTGATAATATCTCTACATTTACAGACTGATTATCAGCTCCAAACTCAACCTGTAAGGCTGTGTTCCCTGATGGACTTTGAATGTCATAAGAAGTTCCCTTTATTTGAAAAACATATTGAGCTGTTATATTAGGAACTAAAGATATAATATCTCCAATCAAATAACTCTTTGTTGCGTTGGAATCGTCTACATCAGTTCCTACAAGGAAATCATTTACAGTTACTACATTGTCAAAACTATAAGTGCTTATCTTACCCATTTTCTTTTTTTATTTCTCCTGTTTGTATATTGATTACAGCGTCTTCGCCATATTTTTTAATTAGTTTTTGCTCCTCTAAAGCATACTCAGCTTTCATTTCTGAAATGTCAGACATTAAAGCGTTCTGCTGAATAACCGTATCTCCCAATGAGATTTTTAGTTTGTTGAAGGAGTTTACTAATTCCTGTATTCTTTCTAATTCTTTTTTAGTTAATTTATTCATTTTATTTGATTTTTCATAAAGATAGTAAATTATTTACTAGCATCCTATTCCGCTATCTTGTTTTTAGTATTTTAGCTATTCAAAGTTAAAACTTGAGTAACGGGATTGATTATAGATTGAAGAAGATTATCTGCTGACAATTTTTCCATTTCAACTTGACTTGCTCCCATTGAAGTTTTAACCCATTCTGTAACTTCAGCATTTGTTATAGTATCAAAACCTTGAAAATTGCTTAAGTCATCTACGTTTAATGTTTGTAAACCCTCAGTTGTTGCTCCATTTCCTAATCCATCAGAAACAATCAATTTCCAATTTACTTTAAAAATAACCAAAGGTTCGGTGTTTCCTTTTTCGTCTGTGTATGAAGTATAAACTTCTACATCTCTACAATTCCATTTATATGTGTTCATTTTTATTTTTTTTATGTTAACTCAAATATAGGAGTTCCAATAATACCTCCCATATTACCCGTAGTATTAAAACCTATTCCAACAACATCTCCAGCAGAAAAAGAAGTATCTGAGGAAGTCAAGTTAAATGTAATTTGCCCAGTATCACCAGAACCAGAAGAAGTTACAAAACTTCCGTCATACTCTACAGTATATCTGTTTTTAAAAATTTTCATTTTAATCTGCAAACCACTTGCCCACTGAGAACTATCTACACTTCTAATAGTAAAACTTTTTAAAAAACAATTAGCTGGCATAGCTAAATCTACATAATAAAGTGGAGACCATTGTGTCCAAGTGTCAAATCTTGTAATCATATTACCGTTTGATTTACTTCTAAACACATAATAAAATGAAGTATTATTTCCAGAATGATTAGAAGCGAAAGTATATGAGAAAACTTGAGCAGAACCACCTCCTCCGCCTCCACCAGAGGAAACACTACCATCAGCCATTAAGAACTCAGACTCAGTACCTCCATTTTTTACAAACAAATCGGATGTATATTTTTTAGCCATATTATATATTTTTTAAAATGTATTTGTAATTATGTTAACCCACTCATAAGTACCACTTGCTACCTCCATACACATATCTGCAAAACTTGCTGAACCATCTGTTGTATATCTCATTGCACCCACGTTTGAAGCTGTAGCACTATCTGTGTTATCTCCAACTTGCACACTTCCCTCAGCCTTTATATTACCACTTACTTCTAACTTTTCTGTTGGTGTAGTTATTCCTATTCCTAATCTTAAATTAGGCTCGTCTACAAACACTGTATCAGAAACTAATGTATTACCATCTCCAATCCAAATTCTTCCTTCAGGAAGGTTAGGAACATCATTAGCCCTCATTATAGATGACACCGTAATAGAACCTGAAGTTCCTGTTGATACCTTACCAACAAGTCCCATGTTTTGAATAGCGTTATCTTCTCCTGTAGGTTTAGTTAACGTAAGTCCTCCTCCTGATTTTAGATATACAGTATCTCCTGTAGTTGGAACAGTTCCATCAATAGGAGATGTTATAATATTTGTTAACGCTCCAGTGATTACCACAAAGCCAATATCATTGTTTCCTAATGTAGTTTTAAGTAATCCAATAGCTGGATAATTACCTGCACTTATTAAAGCATTTGCAGGAGCTACCTCTATTGTGGCTGTTGCACCAACAGTACCTGTTTGATATACAGGTGTACCTACTGTTATAGTTCCGCCTGAAGTGTTCTTACACGCTATTTCTACAAGTGTTGAAGCTCCTGGTACTACATCAGACCACTGACTTACACTACCTGTAGATGTTAATATTTGACCTATAGTTCCTGCAGAATCATTCGAGTCAATAAAGGCTTGACTTGCTTTTATATTTCCATCAACATCTATCGAATCCTTAAATTCTATTGGCATATTATCCTATTTTAGTTACTATTACCCTAACTGCTGCTGTAGCAAGAGCAACCGTAGTTGCCAGAGTGATTGTATTAGTTGTAGTTCTTTCAACACTTAAAAAAACTGTCTCAAATGTTGTTGCATTGTAACACTGAACAGCAACATCTCTAGTAGCTAAATTATGAGTAACAACGTATGACGTTAAACTACCATTTCCTATATTAGCAGCAAACTCCCTTGTTGCAACCTCAGTATCAACAGCAGTCGCAAAATCTGTAACCTGTGATGCTGTTATCGCTATAGTCGTACTAGAAGCTGCAGTAATAAGTCCTTTACCATTTACAGTAAAAGTCCCTACAGATGATGCAGTTCCAAAAGTCCCTACGTTAGAGTTAACAGTCGCTAAAGTACTCGATAATACAACATTCGCAGTTCCATCAAATGCAACAGTAGGCGATGTCATATCTCCAGATATAGAGAAGTTTCTAGCTGTAGCTAAAGCAGTTGCTGTACTTACAGTACCTGTTATAGTACCCGTAACAGTTAACCCTCCTGTTATCGTAACATTAGTTCCGCTATCCACTATAGAGGAGTCAATAAATTGAGTTCCAGTATTATCCCATTTCAATATAGCATTGTTTGTAAATGCCGCAGCATTTTTTAAACTTATCGTTCCAGAAGTGCTTATTGTTCCTCCTGTTAATCCCTCTCCTGTTGCTACAGAAGTAACAGTACCCGAAGAACTTCCTACAGATATCCAACTAGTACCGTCATAGTATTTAAGAGCTGTTGAAGCTGTATTAAAAATAAGCTGTCCTTGACCTGATACTACAGGGTCTGATGCTAGATTTTGAATTTTTACGTTCTGTATTTCATTATTCTCTAACGAAACGTTGTTTAGATACTTTATTGCCATTGTTTTAGTTTAAAAATGCCTCTCCTGCAAATGCTGAAGAAAATGTTATTGTTATTCTTGATAAGTTTACGTATTGTACCTGACCAAACACCTCAGTTCCTGCTGAATCTACAACGGATACCGAAGGAAATTTATCTAGTGTGTGATTTATAATCCAAGTGTTAGAAGCTACGGTTTGACTAAACACAAAGTTTTTATCTCCAGTTGCTCCGTATGAAAGTATTGAAACTATATAGTTGTTATCCTCTACTAAGTTTCCGTTCCCTGTAGCATAGGTTAATCCTATATCGTAGAACGTAGGCTCTAATACATTTTGAACCGATGAATCCCATTTGTATATTCCAAACTGAGAAACATTACTACCATTACTAATCATTACGGTAGAACCTATAAGTGGATTAGTGTAAAAAGAACTTACATCATCAGCCCCTCCTAACACTCTTTCACTCAACATAAATGTCGATATAGAACTAAGAGGCACTGTATTACCTAAAGTAGACGAAAAAGATATAGTACCTAGCTCCCTAACATCTGACCCTGTTTTATCTTGATACTTATAATGTAAGTCAGGATTATCAATACGGTTTTGATTGTTAAGAAAAGTTGCTACCTTTTGGGCTGTAAAGTTTTTAGTAGAATTATTAGACTGTGAATCAGTTCCAATCCACCTGTCAGAGCCCACAACTTCCGTGTCATTCGTATATTGACTTATTTTACCCATAGTAATCTCTTTTAATTACAAAGATACACTATTTATTTCTGATGCCATTTTTTTTATTTTTTATGATAACTGAACCATTCTAAATTCTACATCATTTAATAATCCATCAGCCATAGCTCCTGTAGTATCTCTAGCAAATATGTAAAGTTGATTTGACCCTTGAGTGTCAGCAGAATAAAATCCTACACTTACTGTCCCATTGCTTGGGTCTGATTGGAATGAATAAACTGTTGAAGAACTGTTAAGATTAAAAGAACCTACTGTGAATGTAAAAACATAATACCCTACACCTAATCTAGTTGCAATTAAAGGAGATGTTGAATCAAAATCATTTCTTTCTGTACTTAATGCTAAAGCTACTCCAGAATTTTCAGCAAAAACTCCGCTAAATAATTTATGAGCATTAACTATAGGATTCGCAGGGTCTGTGCTATCAACGGAAACACCGTCTCCAGCTACTACTGTAGCTACCGTTCCAACCACTGGGACATTAACTATAGGATTCGCAGGGTCTGTGCTATCAACAGTAACATTAGTTCCAGCTACTACTGTAGCTACTACACCACCACTTCCACTTGCTGCTACAGTATCTACAATGTCCGACATTGTGTACGGTTCAGTCTTTACATTTATTTGTGCTGACTTTTTTTCTGTTAAGTCTACATTCTCTGATATCCCTATAAATCTTTTTCCTCCAGGTATTATTGCCATGTCTTTTTTTTTTAAACTATACAAAGATACTAAAAATTATCTTTTAGTATATATGATTATTAATATCAAAATTACAGCAAAAATTTGCCAGTAAAATGTATTCTTTTTATTTTCTTTGTAATACTTCACTGGAATATTTCGTTCAATTATTTTCTCAACAAATATAGTGTCGCATTCTCCGTTAATATATATCGAATCTCTGAATCTAAGAACCTTTACGGTAAGATTATCCTTGGTTAGTACAATTGTGTCGAGTAAGTACTTTTCATGCACTACAGTGTCTGAAATGACCTTATTCGTGTTTATCCTAATCGTATCAATTAATTTAACACTATCTACCCTATGAACGTAAGGAAACTTTTTAACTATCCGAGCATGCCTTTGAATAGGACTGCAAGAAATAAATATGAAAATTATTAGTATTATGCTTGTTAGTTTCATATTTTATTTTATTTTGTTTCAAAAATTAAACAAACTCGAGCTATCCCACCTTGCTTTCGTTCCTCTAATATCGTAGTGAACAAATCCATTGTATAGACCAACTCCTCCCTCATTCATTTTGCCTTGTTTAATGAGTTTTAAGATAGTTCTAGCTAATTTCTTTGGTGTAATATCCCTCACGGTAATATCACTCGCAGAAGCAGTCAGATGTTGACTGAATTTAGCCCCTCCTATTCTCTTATTGTAAGCTGGATGCCTGTAGCCTGAGTTTATATGAATAGGTTTTTTCAACTCATCCCTTAGCACTTGTAAGTTATAAGCTAATTTATTGACATTTGAAATATACTTCTCAGGAACAGTCGTTCCGTCATTACATTCAAATTCTCTTAAAGTAAAATTAGTAGTTAATTTCATTATTTGTGTAATCTTTTATATTTTTCAAATTCTCTCTTTAAAGAATTGTATTTAGTTTTCCAGGTTTTAACCTCTTCCTTTAAATCTCGGCTTTCTTCCTTAACCAACTTTAATTCACTTCTAACGTAATTCAACTCTTCTTTTAACTCTGTGTATCTTTCCTTCTGGTCTAATACAAATTCGTTGTAAGCAGCTTGCATTGAAACAACCGCATCACTTCCAGCTTTCTTTTCGTTAATGCTTTTCATTTTTAAACCTCCGAAATAAGCACCGACTCCACCTAAAGCAATCACAATGTTATCCCAGTTCATCTTAAAAAATTCTACTATCATTTTAGTTCTTTTTTTTAATAAAAACGTAGTTAACCACCACATCATCTATTAGAAAGGTTGTTGTTTGTGTGTACATGCTATATAGCTATTATTATTCCTATTACCATAATGCTATAATATTATCTGCACTAGTTCCTGTAGCAAAAACTCTAACAACTTGAACTGGTATAAAAGTACCATCCTGAACATTCTCGAAAGTAACATCATCACCTCCAGCAGTCCTAACCTTTAAAGGTCCTCCTGTTCCAACGTACAATACGTTTCCGTTGTTCTCAATTCCATCTGGTGAAGATGGGTTTGGTATGTTTACCGTGTCACTAGGGACAACAAGAACTGCCTTGCTTGCTTGTAATTTTTGATATGCCATTTTTTTTATTTTTTATATGGGAAAACCCTATTTAATGTATCCTGTCTTTTGCTGCATCCGCAGTCTTTACCTGTTGCTGCAGAAACCTTTTCTACAACCTTCTTTATTCCTGTTGCCTTTGTTATCTTAGCAACCGTGTCCCCGAATCCTTTTGATTTCATATTACTTTTTTTTACAAATACATATCTTGTTAGGACATGATTTTTCTCCAAACATTAGCTTACACATCTGTAAGTTCCACCATGTTTTAAAATCACTCCAACCTTTTTGAATCTTTAACCCTATTTTTACTAGTAATCTTCCCATGTTAATATTTTCCTTTTTTATTTTTCGGAGAACTTTTAGTCGAACCTCCCTTTCCTGCCCATAAATTTTTACAAGCCCAATATCTAGCAGTAAGCTTACTGGTAGCTGTACCACATTTATGCCTAGCCTTAAAAGACTTTCTGGCAGCAGCAGAGTAATTATGTCCGTAACCCTTTGCTCCAAAGTGAATTAGCTTCTCCTTGCCGTTCTCGCAAGCCTTAACCATTCTCTTCTTCCCTGGTCTAGTACTTGAACGTACTACGTTACACTTCATTTTACTTTTTGTCGGCATATCACTTCTTTTTTCTTACAGCAGAAACTTTTTTACCTCCTGCTCCTTGCTTACCTATTGATTTCTTCTCAGACTGCTTCTTCTTAAGAGTACTCTTAGACATCTCTGACTTAGTAACAGGTGTCTTGGAAGAGACTCTTTTTGACGGTCTGCAGTATTCACTTTTACTTCCTGTACCACATGGCTTACCTGTCTTGGTGTCAACCCACTTTTCAGCAGTCCATCTCTTTAGGTTAGAACCTGCAGTAGACTTCTTCACCTTACCCTTAGCTTTACGACACTTAGCTGTAGCCTGGGCAGCTCTCGCTGACCACTTGCCGTAGCTCTTCATCGTCTTTCTATAACAGGCATCTTTAGGCATGCTACTTCTTTTTACCGCACTTACTCATGTAAGCTGATTTCATAATCGTTTTCTGAGACGGTAGTCCCAGCTTTTCAGGAGAACCAAGCTTATTGATAGCCGCACTGAAATAAGGTTTTATTGTTTTCTTCATAGTATTTATTTTTTTTTCATAGACATCTCTATCATATTACCCATCATTTCACCCCTCATAACTCCTCTAGCAATCATAGAAACCTTCTTAGCCTCTTTTCTTTCTTGCTTATCCTTAAGAGCAACCTGAATAGCTGTCATCCCGTTTGGTATTCTTACTTTATTTTTCATAGTTATTATTTTTTCTTTTTACCTCTAGCTTTTTTATCTCCCTTGGTATCATTAGTATCACCCCTGTTTTTACTCTGAGGTCTTAAGGTTACCTTCCCGTTGCTCTTGTGAGAAACATCCTTCTTATCGCCATTGCCATGAGTACCCATTTCTCTATTCAGCCTCACAAGGTCAGCCCTTCTAGCTCTCTCCTTTTTACTTTTGTTGTACTTCTTTTGATACTCGTTCTTCTTCTTCCTAGCCTCTGGATTATCTTTATAGTACTGTGCCGTTCTTCCTAAAGCCATTACTTTTTCTTTCTTTTAGCTAGTCTTGAAATACGAGTAGTTTGACCAAGCCCTCTTAATCCAGTTAGAGTACTTCTGACACCTCTCTCTTGAGCTGATGCCTTGTTTTGCCAAGTCTGAACGTCTTTATTCTTAAACGCAGAACTGTTAGTGTCGACCATAGACTTCGAGAAATCAGCCTTTGTTTCTTCCTTTTTTTTCTGTGCTTTAGCTGCTGCAGCCTTACACTTCTTTAAACTTTCACCAGTTAAACCAGAACAACTCATATTTCAATTTTTATTGTTATATTTGTTACAAAGATAATAAATATAATTAAATGAAGAATATAGAATATGACTACCTTAAATATTGGAGAGTTATCCGATATTTTATAAAATCAAAATACGGATTAACAACAGCAGACTTAGAAATGCTAATATTTTTATACTCGGAAAGCTACTTCGATAAAAATAAATTTCAGGAATTTAACGAACTTATATCATGGGACGTTTCAAGGTTTGACCGACTACTTAGAGACGGATGGATTGAGGTCTTTAGAAAAAGATACGGTAACAAAAAAGGTCTTTACAAGCTATCGTACAAAACGAATAGAATAATTAAAGACATGTATAAGAAGCTCAACGGAGAAGAAATCCCTATGAGCGAAAAAAGAAATCCAATGTTTAAAAAGAATGTTAGGTACACCGACAAGGTCTACCGTAACATGATTAAGTCTATGAATGCCTTTATAAAACAACAACGACATCCCTCTCAGAAATAACCGTGTAGGTCTCTGAGCCTATCAGCATTGTGAACCCAGCGTTTTTATCGTAGTATATGGAGTCGCCATCGTTTATTACGGTGACATCACTCCCTGGCTTTATAACATTCGCCCTCTTGTACCTCATCTGACTTGCGTCTTCAGCAGATAAAAGAAGCCCAGAGGAGGTTTCTATTTCCTCCTCTACATTTTTAACTAATATATATTTTCCTATTGGCTTCATAATTCTTATTTATCTTCGTATGTTCTTGCCATTGTTATGATGGCGTTGGTTGAAAGTATAGTCACAGCAACTGATACAGCGTTCTCTAAAGCACTCTTGGTAACCTTTAGAGGGTCAATTACACCCATCTCGTACATGTTACCCCACTTCTGTGTCTTAACATTGTACCCGTTGTGGTATCCATCATACTCCAACAAGGCTGGGTCAAAAACTTCGTCTCCAGCGTTCTTGATTATCTGCTCTAAAGGTGCACGCAGTGCACTCGCCAATATTTTAGCAGCAACCGTACTCTTAGCCTCAAGCTTAATAGCCTCCCTTGTTAGAGCGATTCCTCCACCAGGAAGTATTCCCTCCTCTATCGCAGACCTGACTGCACAAACAGCATCGTCAATCCTGTCGTATAGTTCCTTCTGCTCAAGGTCAGTGTTTCCACCAGCGTATATCACACCAATTCCACCCATTAGTGACGCAATCCTAGAAAGAATAAACTCCTTATCATCCTTCCTCTTAGCGTTCTTGTGTGCCTCCTGAAGCTGCTCAACCCTTTCGTTGATTCCCTCATTCACATCGTCCTCCTTGATGATAACGGTAGACTCCGAGTCAACGATAATCTTCTTGGCGTGTCCAAGGTCTTCATACGTCATGTGACTCAAGTCATCCCCAGTCTTCTCCGAGTAGTAGGTAGCACCCAACGTCAACGCAATATCCTGCATTAACTCGTGCTGCCTGTAACCGAATGATGGTGGTGGCACTACGCAAATCTTAACATCCCTCTTTATCTTGTTGGCTGCTAACGTGTTAACAACATTTGATGAACAGGGTGCTATGATTAGTAGCTTCTTTCCATCTGCAATGATTGGTTTTAAAACATTCTCAATCTGCAGAATATTACTAATCTCAGAGTCTGAGACCAGCACATAAACATCATCGAATATACATTCGTCCTTCTTTTGGTCGGTTATAAATAAGTTTGAAGCAAAGCCCCTTTCTATTTTTAATCCGTTTGTTGTCTCGAAGTAAGTATCCGATGTCTGAGACTTGTCAACCGTGACAATCCCATTTTTACCTATAGCCTTGTATACCTTCGCAATAATACCACCCACTTCTGAGTCATTATTCGCTGATATCGTAGCAACGTCTTTTAGTTTTCCTTTCGTTACAGCTCGTGAGTTGCTTTTCATCGACTTGATGATTCCCTTAGTCTCCTCAACCATATCCCTGAGTACCTCAGTCTTGTTCACACCATCCACTATGTGCTCCATTCCTCCCTTAACCAGAGCCTCAGTCAACACTATCGCTGTCGTAGTTCCATCACCAGCAGAAGTCGCAGTCCTGTCAGCCGCCTCCTTCATCATCCTAACCGCAAGGTTCTCAACAGGGTCAATCAAATCCACAGCCTTAGCGACAGTTACCCCATCCTTAGTAACAGTAATCCCGTGAGTATGGTGTGGAGACTCTATAAGAACAGTCTGACCCGATGGTCCTAGCGTGCTCTTTACGGCTGCAGAGATTACCTCAATCCCTTTTATTAGTTTTTTCCTACCTTCTTGGTCGAAAATTAAGTTTTTTGGTGTGTACCCTCCGTTTTCCATATTGATTTTATTAAATTATAGTACAAAGATAGCATTTTTTTATTAGCTAACCTAGATTAATGAGGATAATATATACGCTAACTTGTAACCAGCAAAAGCACCCAGTGCTGCAGGTACAGGGAACATGATGAACTTACCCAAGCTGGTCACGTACTTCGGTCTGTTGATAACCTTTCCAACGTAAAAGTAGTACGTCATGTACGCCAACAATACCATCAGGTCCATCCTCTGTGCTATAAACACGACCAGTATCGACCCCAATAACCCGTAAACGAAGTTTTCTACTGCAGCGATGCGAAGCTCCTTTAAATCGTGCTCCCTGTACTCCTGCTTTATTTTCTTTAAACTCATATTTTATTTTTTATCCTAATTTCTTTACCGTGTACTCAGAACCATTCACAGAGTTCCTCCTAAATATCTCAGCGAACCTATCAGCCTCCTCCTTCAACTCAAACTCCATCGGAATCCCTTCATCATCGTTCACCAAAAAAGTGTGCTTTATATTTCTCGTCTTCTTTAAAATTACATACATGTCATTGTTGTTTTTAATTGAGACCAAATCTACAACAAATATCTTAACTTTCAAAAAGAACTTTACTCATTCCAAAAAACTTAGCGTAAGCAGTCCTGGGGTCAAATGTTGAAAACGAAAAAATTGACCCTCCATATAGAGAGAGAGAGAGAATATATATTTAATAAAAAAACTACTAGATAAAAGTAAGTTAAATATTAACATATTAACATATTCCCAGTAAATACAAGGAAAGTAGAAACATATTTTTAACATTGAAATGTTGAAAGTTAACATAAATCAAAGAAAATGAGATAAATGTTAGCCGAATTTAAACGACTACATTCGGCTAGCTACTTTTTTGCCTTGGTCTAAAAACAAAAAAGAGACACGAATGTCCCCTGATTGTCCTTTGAAAAAATAATTGTCGCTCTCTAATATTAGTTTTTTTGGTCTCTATTTAACACCCTTCATGTACTTAATATTTATACTAATCAAACCAAGTAGAATGACAAACTCTCCAACGTCATTTAACTCGTCTAACCTGTACCAACTAAATCCAACCGCAAATCCAATTTGTATCCTATTATGTATCTCTATCACGTAGTCCATTCGTAAAGGTACAAAAACTATCAGATACCCGTAGTATTTGGGTTATATATCATCTCACGTCACGTTACACATTTCAGAAAGTCATTTTTTTTCTTTGGGTGGGGTCTTGATTTAGCTCACTCCGTCCAAACATTTTGGCTTTTCATATGGCTGTAGCTACCTACCTACCTACCTAC
>OBMK010000783.1_pt1 | contig 29767 bp, 55 predicted proteins | sample 1539081 | NCBI WGS metagenome assembly OBMK01 (sample SAMEA3355528, study PRJEB22509) | marine metagenome | biome: marine; feature: river plume; material: water | place: USA | collected 2010-08-07 | depth 0.5 m | reverse complement strand
GAAGTTTTTGAAGAAATTCAAAAAGCAGGAGAAGATCTTATTGGGAATTCTGTAAAAAAACTAAAAAGATCAACAAATAAAAACATATTAAAGTACTCCAAAGAAGATCAGCAAGAAAAAATAATAATGGAGTATGACACTGAATTGTACAATAAGGAAAGAGACATGTACAATAAGATAAATGAAATATATGACTCAGGGGAGGAAATGGACAGCAAACAGCTTGAAGAAATGGTGAGAGAAAGATTCGACGATATGTCTTTTCAGACTTACTACAATAAGTACATGAAGTTCGCTCAAAACAGAGACGCCGACAGACAGCTTCTAGATATAATGTACGAACAAAACCCTGAGAGACAAGCTATGCTTTTAACGCTTAAGTACGGGGAAAGCTTAGACGAAGAGGAAATGAAAGACTTAGAAAAAGCGGCAATGTACAGCGGAAGAAGACTGGGTAAAAAAACTATGTATTACTACAAACAAAAAAACCCCTTAAAAAAATAAGGGGTAATTTTTCAATTAAAAAACATAAATCATGGCAGATCTATTTCGTCGATGGCTCGCTGTATATACAGCAGCTGGTCCATCATTTCTTCTTTAGCATGAACGAGCCAGTCTCTTAGAGGTAGTTCATTCCTGTCTAGTGTTGTTCCGTATTTTTTAATACCAAGGTCACTGCGTTCTTGGAATTCTTTTACTACTTTACTTACTACCGAGTCCTTCACTATCAACTTTTTCTTCGTTAGCCTTTACAATCTCAGTAGCTTTTTCAAACCCCTCCATCTCTTTTAGTATCTTAATCACAGACACTAGTCTTGAGTCTATTTCCTGTACTATAGAGAACAAGGCATTTGATCTTTCTTCATTAAGTTTAGACCTGTTTCTTATTTGTATTATCTCTTGATCTTTCATGTGTGTAAAGGTATTTTTATTGTTACTTAAATAAAAATGTTTTGCTTATGTTTTATCAACATACGGAGTTATTTATCTTGAATAACAAACTCTATAGTCCACTTTAGCCATACAAAATCTATAGCCTTGTACCCGAAGTCCCAAAAATAGGATATAGTTGGAATAAAGTAGAACGTGTTCTCGTTAGTCATTTTTATTACTGTCATGGCTGTATCTTGTGTAATATGTTAATTAAGTTCGATAGATCATCTATATTGTCTACCCAAACATTATGTTCCCCCATAGAATTTATAATCCAATCTTCGCCCATTCTTTCATTGTCACACACTGAAAGCAAATCTAAACACCCTCTTCTTGCGAAATAATAAAAAGGCATATCCCCGCTTTCTTCAGCTGAGACATCCATCCTTTCAAATCCTAATCTTATTAAGTCATCTGTACTTATCATAGCGCTAAAATAAGTGTGTAAACCTAGCTACTTGTCCATGCTCTTTGCTGTGGATAAATCCTTCTACAGCTTTTGGTGCGTGCTGGTATCCATTCCTGTGATGCCATCCATCTGTACCACTTGGACTGCGCAAACTCTCTATTGTAACACCAATGTCGTCCTTAACAATCTTATGGTGTACGTGGTGGGTGTATACATATCTATGCTTAGTTGCACTCCAGTCAGGAGACTCTACAGCCGCTAGCTTACCTAAGTCTTGCCACTTAGCGCCGTCCCCGTGTGTGGTTCCAATTAAACTAGTGCCGTAAGTATAGTACTTCCTGTGGGCGATACTAACGTCAAACGTTATGTTTTTACAGTCCCTGTACCAAGACTTTATGGAGTCAGCTAAGAAAAACCCGTGTGTGTAGTCGTGGTTTGAGGGGTTGTACATGAAGTGCACATCAGCCACCTGCATTAACTTATCTATTACGTCAACGTAAAGTTTTTTTGCAATTAAAAAGTTGTCATACCACATACCGTCTGTATCTTGAGGCGTACCAGATGTAGTCTTTCTTTGCGGGGAGTCAACATGTAGCACGTCGTTTCCTGCAACAAATATAATCTGATCTATGTTAAACCCAGCGGCCTTAGATAAAATACCTTCAACGCCTTCGAGCACTCTTTGTACTGCTATTTGATTGTTATACTTCTCTCCCGTTTCAAACGAAGAGGCAAGCTTACCTATGTGTATATCGGCCGGATCAATAACTAATAAGCTACCATCCTTAGATATTGCTCTCTCTATAGGTGTATAGTTAAAGGAATGGTTTCTAACCTCCTCCATGTGGTCCTTAAGCATATCCTCAAAGGAAGGGCCTTCGCTCTCATCCGGCTTAAAGGCTATGGACCAACTCTTACCCTTGTACCATCCATGTTTTACAGAATTTAATGGGATGCCCACCATGTCACACTCAGCGGCTAGAGCCGGGTGGTCTGACTCCTTAACCTTTGAGCTAATCCAATTCGACACACTCCGCCTGACCCTGTCGTGATCTTCTTGATCAATATACCCAGAGCTTATAAGCTCCCTAGTTATATCTGTAGGCCTACGAGTTCCGCTGTCGTAAATGTAAAATACCTGTTCCTTGATTTCTTGTTTAGATTTCATTTGTGATTGATTTATTTAATTCAAACATTATGTCTTCTACTTCTTTTATTCTAGAAGACGCAACAACGAAATCCTCGTCAACAAGGGCCTCGTGTATATCACTAACCAAGGCTCTAATATCCCTAATTACGTTATTTATATATGACAACTTTCTGTCTTTATATCTCATACTCAAGAGTTTACACAAAGTTACAAATATGTTAACAAGTAATTAAGAAAGTTATTAACAATCTACATAATACTTCTCAACAACTCGGAGCCTATGTACGAGTCCAACTTACTTATTTCCTTATAAATAGCCTTGGATTTTCTTTCTACACGCGCCCTTTCCTTGTCATTAGAATCTACACCAAGGTTAGTATACATATAAGAATCTATCCTAAATAGTTCATCTATTTTCTTTTTGTTGTTCCAGGTCTTAAAGTTTAAAACCTTGTCGATGTCGTCATAACTATACTCCATAATTTATATATTGATTTTCATTAATAAAATCTAAAAACTTATTCACGCCTATCTCATTTAAGTCATCCAAATAAACAATAGTATCTGACTCAAAATAAAAATCTCCAACAAAAAACCTATCAGAATTGACCCTGAAGGCCAGGTTCATTATCACATCCTCTTCGCCGAAAACAATGTAATCTAGTGTGTCGTAAATCTCACCCCTTATTCCATATGACCTTATTTTTTTATAAGCGTCCTCGGATATAATAACCTTGTTACTCTCCCCTGTATACTTCTGCTTCGAATCCATAAGCCTTGATCTCTTTTAATCTATACTCTTGTATTTTACTAAGCTTGCCTGTAGGGGTTTTTATTTCAGAAAATATAACGCCCTTGTCAGGATGCATGGCGACAACATCCGGTATGCCGTTCTTATTTGTCTTAATAAGCTTCAAGACATAATATCCCTCAGCCTCTAATTGGTTTATTCTCTTTTTTTGTATCTGCTGCTCTGTCATATTACAAAGATAGCAAATCACGCTTAAAATGACTAAGTGTGTAGTTTTTCTTGCCTGAAACAGCCTTGAATATCTTGCGTTCTATCCCATTCCTAGCAAAAATCCAGTATATCTTGTTAAACTTTCGATCCTTAGTAGTCATCCTATCCCTAGCCTGCCAGTAACTAGTAGCACTAAAATCTATGTTGTAGAACACAATATAATCTGCATTACGTAAGGATATTCCCTCACGTCCGGAAACAATCTGTAGGGCTATATGCTGACTTTTACCTGAGTCAAAGCCCTCCAGGTTGTCGCATACGTCATCACCAAACACCTGTTTTATAGCATCTAACTCAGCCTTAAACTTGTAAAACATCCCTATCCTATTGCCCTTAAACTTCCACTTAATAAAGTCAGCCTTGCTAGTATCGAGCACGGCGCTATTGCCGCTCTCAAACTTAACAGTACCACTGTATAGTTGGTGGAGCTTAGACATGAGTTTAACGCCTGTATCAGCAAGGATCACTTCTTCTGAGCCTTCTACTACCATATCGCGCTTCAAACGAGCACACAAGGCATAAGTAGAGTCTTTCATGTCAACCGTAAGTATCTCCTCTTCTATGCTAGACTCAAATCCAGCCTCTTTCTGCGTGTACGTAATCATGTACGTTTTCATGTACTCCATTATCTCAGGCTTACCGTCAGAGTAGTCTTTAATATTAAATCCATTGATCTTTTTTTGAGTAACATTCACATACTCATCACTGAATCGGTAGAAGTTCTTAAACTTGCTGAAAGGGTTGCTAGGTATACCGTAAACCTGGTGGTATACTTGACTATAAGACTCAGGGGTTGGTGTGCCTGAAAGTAAAACAACGTAAGGACTATTCTTCACTATCAACTCACGGACCTGTTTAGCTCGCTTGCTAGGCTTAGGGAACGCCCCCATACCATGAGCCTCGTCAAGTATGATCATGTCCCAAAAAACCTTAGGTAATTTATGTATGCTCTCGTAGTTAATTACCACTATTTCATAATCAGCACCAAGCAACACAAAGTCAGACTGAATACTGCTTATAGCTTTCTTTTTAGTAAGGAATAAAACCCTCCCTACATTCATTTGGTCAGCTATACTAAGGGAAGTAAGCGTCTTCCCCGTTCTAACCTCCATAGCCAAGTAAACAAATCTGTTTACTTTGAGTACCTCACAAGCCTTGTCAGCTATATTTTTTTGGTAGTCTCTTAAATCAACCATATTTTTTTCTTAAAATTTCTCTAACCTCATGAGCATACTCAGAGGCCTCTGTTATATTCTTGTAGTCAATCTCACTAAGAACAACCTTAGACTCAATCCTAACGTCATTTATGTAAATAAAGTCCTTACCGTTAGTGGTTATTCCTTTACGCCTTACAGCTACCTTGTACTTATTCATAATAGTAGGCACAAGGTAAACCTGAAAGTCGTTATCTATACACCACTTAAAATTTGAGTGTCTCGTCTTCTCTTTCTGTGTTATCATTTTTTGTGCTGAATATAATCCATCGACCTAAACTAGTTCTACCCTCTATAACCTTTACGCCTTTCTTGAACTCCCCAAAACTAACTAACCACTTGTAAAAAGTTGTTCTTGAAATAGTCATCTTAGCCTTTGGAGCAAAGTCCGGATTGTCGGCTATAAAGTCAGAATGAAGATCGTCCTTGAATATTTTTTTGTCGTAAACAATTAAAGGATTAGGCTTCGTGCCCTCTACCAAACCTAGCCACTCAATAAACTCATGCCTAGTATTTTGGGCCAGCTTTCTTACAGAAAGGTTCTTAAAATCACACTTAACAAGGCCTTCCTTTAAGTAGTACTTAAGATTGTTAATCATATAATTGTCAAACATACACCATTCATCCGCGGTCCACTCTTCGAAAAACCTCTTGCCAAACTCGTCCACAGGGGTATAGTCCATGTTGTAGTGTTGCATAAACTCAAGCTCCCACTTCCTTCTAGCAAATGAATTACCCTTGCCGCTTATAGCATAATTAGTAGTAATAACAATCTTAGGGGAGTACCTAAAAGGCACCGTTATAGCATTCTTGTTTTTCTTCTCTATGGTTATTCCTTCAGTAATAGCAGAGAACAAGCGCTCAAAATTAAAGCCCTTTTTTACGTCATCAAAAGACATTACCTGCGTATCCGTTGTTATAGTTTGGTACATAAAGTTTTGATCAAAAGAGAATGTCTTACCGTCTATATAGGACACTTTTTTCATAGCTGAAATACCCTGAACAAATAACCCCTTACCTGTACCACCCTCAGGGGTTTCACTTATAACCTCATCATTTAATATCACAGAGGGGCAAAACCCAGGGTCCTTGTAGCCGCTAAGGAGAAAACCTATAGTAGACTCCAAAGACTTTATTCTTTGATCATCACCTCCTGATAGGTTGGACACGAAACGCTTAAAGTCACACTCTAGATCGTCACAAAACACAAAGTCCCTGTTTATTACCTGGTCACTCCATACGTAACCATCTAGGTCCACATAGTCTATTGGCTCAATCTTATCCTTAGTAACCCTCAAGGCGCAGTTCTTAAAGTATATGTGAGAATAAAGCTTAGTGTCCTCCACGAAGTGTATATTAACCGTGTCCAAGAAAGAAAGAAAATCCTCCTTAAAAAACCTAGTCTTGTCAGCAAAGAAGTTATACACCGACAGGTCATCAAACGTAAACAAATGATTAAGCGTGAAGTCTTTTACCTCCTCCTCACTAGCTTTATTTATTAGGTTGTTGGACACCCTAACGAATTCATACTTTTCACTATCATGAGGGGCGTACTTATAAAACCCATTCAGTTCAAGGAATTCCTTGAAAAGATAGTGCACTATATTAATCGTTCCCTTCTCGCTCTTCGTCCAAAACCTAGAGACATTAGAGTCCTTCTCCATGTTTTCTAGTACAGTATCAACCGCCTCTTCATTGAGGTCCAAGTTACGCAGGTCTTTCTTTATTTCGCTAGAGGACGCGCCATTATTTATTTTCTTTCTTATACGGTGTAACTCTTCTTCGTCCTCGTAAAACTTTGAGCCATGAGCGGCCGTGTTTTTGTAAGCAGAATCTATAGTGGTCTTAATCTCAGACATAGGAAAAGACGACGATTCCATGCGTCCTATTATATACTCAGACAATGAACGGCTAACCCCAAAGTCATTAAAGGCCGCCGCAAGTATAAACACATTAGTGTTTCTCTCGCCCTCAACTAGTCCGTACTCCTTCTCCCACCAACGCATAAGCCTGTCTACAATCCTGTTCTCATTGGTAACAGGTATAGTGTAAAGCGCCTGATTCCTGGTGATCTCCTTTGACTCAAGCTCAGCCATCTCAGTCCAAACCTCGGAGTCCATATTTATATATAGGTCCGGGTCATAAGACTCATAACATACACGGCTAATATTTTTAGATGTAACATCAAAAAAATCAGAAGCAAAGTGATCGTTTAAGGCGTCGAAGTATCTCTTGTGATTGTCAGCATCCTCAGGTATCTTTACAATAACCTTAAGCCCATTGCCACTAGGTGAAACAAACACAGACAAAACATATGGGTCACTAGACATAGAGGCCTTGTCCGCTAGCATCTGATCAGTGGTCTCATAGCCATCAAAGTCTAAACATATTAGACCGCTGTGCTTTATTAAGGCGCCGTCAGCCCTCTTGTTAAACTCACCAGAGAAACATATAGCCGGCAACTCCTTCTTAAGTTCATTACGCGCCGTCTTGTCTTCCTCTAATCTTATCTTAGAAATAAGTTCAGCATACTTGCCGTCCTTAATCCTATCCAAGACAAAACTAATGTCCCTAAAGAAAGGCGTAGACGTGTCCTTTATATTCTTAAATATAGTTACCATGATTAATAAAAATTAGCGTTCTTAAGTAATTTAACTGCATTCTCTAGCTTAAAAAAAAGCTCCTCCCTCTTCCTCTCCGTGTCCAACACGTCGAGCAATTCGTTAAACCTAGCGTTCCTTTGCTTGTACTCCTCGAACCTAAATTTTATTTTATTATTTTCCTCTCTTAAAAACTGAATCTCAGTCGCGTATGTAGTCGGAACAACCTTTTGATCTATCTCCATTTGCTCAAGCTCCATTTTTTTATTGTACACCTCCTTAAAGTTATTGTACACATTCATGAAGTACTTGTCCCTTTCGAAAGAAGGGAAAACCTTATGTTCGTAATGAATAATTGTAGCATAGTGCCTGTTAATGTGTCTACCAATTTTTGTGTTAGACATCCCACTGTATTCCCTAGCCAACTTGGAGAACAAACACCTAGCCTTAACGAAATTCTCCTTACGGTCCCTTTTTGATAACTCAACGTCGTAATAAGACACGACGAAGTCTTCTATTTCTTGTAGATTTATTGCCATGATTAAAATAAATTTAAAGAAGTAAGGGGCCGAAGCCCCTTCTTCTGATTAGATTAAATACTTAAGTCCATCTGAGCTAATACAGCCTCAGCCTCCTTATTAGCGTCCCTTGACGCTAACGCATTCTTAGTGTCATGAGACACAGAAACGATCATCTCGTTCTCCTTCACTGTGAAGGGCTTACCCAAAGAAAAAACTGGTACGGTCCACTCGATGTTTCCTTTCTTCATCTCCTTAAAAGAATCAATGTGGATCCACTTATTGTAAACCTCTTCACCGCTCTCCTTAACGAAGTCACTCCATGCACTAACAACAGAGCCCTTGAAGGCTAGGTTTATAGGCGTGCCGTTATCAGCAACACCGTACACAGACTTGTGAAACTTACCACCCAAAGAAAGAACCTTAGGTTTAATCTCACTGTAGATACCCTCTACTAATTTACCACCCTTAAAAGAAGAAACAGTAACCGGTTGGCTGCTTATGTAGGCAACCTCATTAGAGTAAATCTTACTGCCGCTTTCAGAGTGCCACCCTTTAATAGTACTAAACTCACAGAACATAGAGAACTTAAAAGGCACATGCTGTTGAACATTCCCCTTTTTTTGCCTCTCGTCTTCGTCTTCAATACCTTCAACAGCGTCGTTGTCCCAGTACTTTAGACACTTGTTGCCTGAGTCCCACTCCATGTAGTACTTTGCCGGCTTCAGGCGTTTAACATTCCTTTCATTGTTTGGTTCATGACTAATTCTTGCCATAGTATAAAAATTTAAAATACGGTGAAACATGCCGTCACCGCGTCGGCGAAATTATATTATCTGTCGTATGTTCTTCTGAACATAGCTAATGGGCTGTAAATAGTTTTTTCAAAAACATACTCTAGAATTTCCGAAGTGCTCCATCCCGCTAACTGTTCATGAAAAATTTCATCTACGTTAGTGTATTTTATGTATATTTCAGGCATTCCTTTGTAAAATTTCAAATGCAAAAGGTCTACGCAGTCATAAATTCCCAAGTGAGCAAACTGATCCAATATTCTGTTGTTGTGCATTGGACAAGAGCCATCAGATCCATAGTTTATGTCGTTAAACTCACCGTCTCTACTAGTACCAAAGTCGTTATAACCAGAAAAGTTAAAACTATAATCTCCAAGAATTTCTCTTGCATATTTGCGTGTTTTGCGCGGTTTTTTGTATTCCATAATAAAAAGTGTTTAAAAATACGAGGGATAATGCCGCCCCCGCTTCGGCGTTACAATATTATTACTCCTTTATCATTAGTCTCATAGCCATCATAGCTAAGGACCTCTCCTGTCTCCAGGTACCTCTTCCACTTGCCTAGCGCGTCAACATAAGCCTCTCTGCCGGCCTCAATACGGTCCTGCCTAAGCGTGTAGGTCTGTACTGAGTAAGGCGGGCTAGTCTCGATAGCCGTGAAAACAAACCTATCGGTATCCACCCCTAGCACGTCACAATAAAACGCGGCCTGGATGTGGTAGCCATACTTATAGACGTCATTCAAGAACCCCTTAGGTGTGTTGTCCCTACACGTCTTAGGGTCGCTTATGAATCCCAATGCCTCATTGTAGCAGTCAGGCCTCACCTTAACAAGTACCCCATTTATTTCAGAGTAGTAAGACATTTCCTTGGCGCCCTGATTAAAGTACACAGCCTTCTCATTAGCATTGAAGTTCTTCATTATAGCCTCCTTTATGTCTATAGTATCCTGGTCGATCAACTCCCGGCTATTGGCCTGCTCCATGTACTCAGCATACAACTCCTTACCTGCATTAGTGCGCTTATTGATCTTAGGTATTAAAAAATAATCCTTGTCAAAATTCTCTGGCTCTAGTATAGCTGTATGTATTAAAGTACCTAGACTCAGTGACTTTGAAAAGAAAGGCGGCTGATGTATGTAGTGATACACAGACTTCTTACTTATAGTCTTAAGTGCGGAGCTACTTATGTGCTTTCTCTCCCCGTGGTACGACTCGTTAGACTCTATTTTTGCTTCCATAACTTAAAAATTTCTTTAAATGCGGGCGCGTCATTGCTTAACTTAGACAATGCAGACATAAACCTTTGGTTCCTGAACTTTCTAATACCCGCCTCAAGGCCATAGTTTAAAAATTCAAGGTACATCTCAAAACTAAGCTCAGTATAAATATCCGTAGCGGTAGATAATATAAAAAAATTACCGTCCTCTGAGCAAAACTTTAACCCCTTGTATATTACAGCCTGAGAGTCAGTCTCGTCTAGTATAGCTACACCACGTATAGCCCTTACCTCTTCGTAAATATCTCTTAATTGTCTCATATGCACACAAATGTATAATAACTATTTGGTTGACGCAACTTTTTTCCAGTTAAAATTAGTTTTCCTGCCTAAATCCATCCTAAGTACGTACTTGTCGTAAGCCTTGGCGGCCTCCTCCTCAGTCTTGTAAGTACCCAACTCAAGCGCCGTTCCTTTTATGTGTATCCTGGCGTAGTAATAATTCCTACCACCAAACTTTCTAAATGACACTCCCTTATACTTACTCCCTTTTTTAATCATATTTATTTATTTATTTGAGTCTCTCATAGAGATTAAAACCGACATTTTCGACACAACCCAGTGTTTATAGGGCTTAACAAGTGTCGATCTAGTGTCGTTTTACAGATCTTATGTCGACATTAGTCCATTTTCCAAGCTCAATACTTGTTGGCACTAAAAAATCTATTCTTTTTTTCCATCGTTTGTTCATCCGATCCCTAATAACCCACACCCCATTCATTGGCCCGGCATTTTCGACACAGACATACGTACCCATGGTAAAACCTATTTTTTCAAGGTCCCTGGACACAGCAATGATCCTATGTTTTAATGGGTCATCCACGTCTATTACGAAGCCTGTCGCTGTTATGTTTGGTGTGTCATCAGTTTGGCCTGGGACCGCGTGATAGATTGTACCTACCACGCTTACCCATATAGCCATTAACTTAAACATTTTACCTTATTAGGTTTAGCACGTTCTCGAACATTTTTGCGTCCTTAAAAGACACAGACTTACCGTTCTTTTTGATCGTAGCCACGTCCTTGCTGAACTTAACCGTAACATCTTCGTTTATACGTAACTCAAAGCCAGTGCTTTCAAAGAACGTTTTAGTCTCAGTGGTTATGCTAGGCTTAGCTTCACTATCAACACGCTTGTAGCTTGTTCTACGTGGGGCCATTTTACCTTCTCTTACGGCCTTCTTAAGCGCATACTCATTCCTTATATAGTCATTAGAAAGGTCAGCGATCGCAGTTAGCTTCTTGCCACTGGACCAAGCTAAGTGGTATTCATTGTACTTTTCACTCTTGTTTTTAATCGTACCCGACAGCCTTAAGTAGTCAATACATAGCGTATGTACGCTAAGTATTTTTGCTAGTTTGTAAATGCTCGTGTGTGGGTTGTTTTTTACGAACCCTTTGATCTTTTTTATTGTTTGATAAGTTACCATGATTTTTCTTGAATTAAATTAGTGAATAAATTTTCGTTTCTATTTTCGAACCACTTAATGGCCCTGTTGTAATACAGCTCCCTGCCTGGGTCTGTCTCCATCTCTCGCTCCTTGTCGAGCAAGTAGTTATACATAGTTAACTCTAGCCTGTCTAGGTCAACCTTCACCCCGCTTACACGGTTCTTTACAGTGCCCCCATGCGCAAATACTACGCCGCGGAACCAACTTGGTAATAATTCTCTTACTTCCATACGTTCACTAAATAAGTGTTTAAAGTGTTAATATTAACGCCTAACGTGGCGCCCGAATCAAAATACTCCGACAAAAACGCGTCGACGTAAACCATTGGCACCTCACACTCCCGAGAGATGCTTATTATTTTGCTTATCATTTCCATATAGTTCTTTTAAAACCTGGGCCCTAAGAGACCCAGGCAATTCATTTATATCTAATACCATCTCGTTCCTAAAAGACTCCCTAAGGGCCTCCTGGTATGTGTCATACACTATGTACTCACCGGTGTAATGCTCACACAGTATGCTATCTGTGGCGGGATCAAAAATTACGTACTTACTTAACATTCTCATAGCACTCAATCTTTGTAACCCCTAGCACTCCCGCCAGGGAGAAAAGGTCAAAAAATTTATCACCCTTGAATGTGATCTTTAGTATGCCATCTCTCTCCGTGTATAGGTGCGGCACCTCATTTAATAGTATGCTCATAACCTTTGCGATCTCCGTGTAATTGTACCTGGATTCCTTGGTGTTTATAAAATAGTCCGTCATGATAATTTTTTTAATATGTCCTTTAATCTATTAACCATTAGTGTGTTGTGGCTCGTCTGCTTTGCCATGTCGATACAGAAAATAAGTTCCTCCTTAATTTCTTCGTTCAATTTAATTAGCTTATCTAGTGTAAGCTCTCCGGATTGGCTCATGCGCTGTGCATCAAAGCCTAAAATGTAAAGTAATTCGTTCATAACTCTATTATTTCTGAATGCTCGCCCGTCATCGCTATTGACTGGGCCTGATCGTAATTGTTTGTGTAATATGTTTCGTCAAAAGACTCACCACCATGATAGACGTTAACCTGGTACCTCATAGCTCTACGTTTAATTGGTTCATGTAGTCTGTCTGTCTGCCTGTGTCTAACAGGTAGTCTCTCCCGTTAACTAGTGACACCTGCACATAGTCCGCGCCGTCACTGTTAACCATTTTTTCTAACACATACGCAATCTCTTGCTGTGTCATGTCCTGGGGTATAATTGTTTTTAGTATCATTTCCTATCGTTTAGCGCCTTAAAGTGTTTGTATACCTCAGGTATGTGTTTCTTGTAGTAAGGCTGTGCGTACCTAATCTCCTCCCTTAACTTCTTAGGGTCATTGATGTGTGGCCATCTTTCAAAGTCCACACTAACCTCATCTATAAAATCCTGGGCCGTCCAGCCCTCCCATATATGTCTACTCATGACTCTCTTTCTTTTAAATAATCATTATATTCTCTCACAAATTTTTGGTAGTACTCAGGGTCCACCATTGCGTTGGCCAATTCTATGATCCAATCATCCTGTGTCATAGCACAGTTATCTATGTCCACCTCGTAGTAGTGTCTTATTTTGTTTACCAGTTCCATTATAAGTGCCCTCCATAGTTTTTACCAACAACATCAAACCGGCTCTCGTCCGTAGACTCAATGTCGTTCATGTACTCATCCAATCCTAGCCCGTACTGAGCATTAACGTTGTCAAGTTCATTGGTTAGTAAATCTTCATACACGTAGTCACTATTAATGTAGTCAGCTACTTGTTCTTCTTGGACATCGTCCGGTATCGTTACGTAGACCTCCACGTACTTGTGAAAAACTACTCTCCTTGATAATTTTACTTCCATGATTAAAATAATTTATCTAACACACAGTCGTAAACAAAATCTCTCTCTTCGTTTACCTGGTCCAGTTCTACCTCAGTTAATGGCTCACCGTCTATCTCAGCGTAACATATGTACGCGTCACAAAAGTCCGGGTAGTCCGTAGTATCAATGCCGTCGACGTCAATACTTGTAAGCTTGCTAATGTCTACCATAATTTTTCTTTTACTAAATTTAAAATACTTTCCCTTGCCTCAGTGCTTAACAGCCCCAGGACTTCCCTATCGTACTCGCTAGAGTATACGCTCTCGATCTCAAAATCTGATCCGTCTGCCGGGCTAAAATAGTCACCGGCAAAGCCCGTCGTTTCTTTTACATAGACACGCAATTCCAGGTTGCCTATCTCTACTGTTTTGTTATGATCTATTACCATCTGATTAAAAATATGTAGATTAATACGTTTACTATTACTATTGTTGTCATTGCTAGGTACATGAGGCTCGTGACGTGAGCCTCCCTATACATTTTAATTATTTCCTTCATACTAATACTGGGTGTGTGTAATTGCCGTTAGGTAATTTAGCTAGGTTCTTATAAACATTGCCGTTCTTTAGTGTTACTGTGTACACCTCGTGGCCCATGAAACGGTCCCACTGTATTTGTGCATCCGCTACTTTTGTTTTATCTATTGCTCCCATAACTTAAAAATCGTTTCTGTCCCTTACTACCTCCCATATGATCGCCTGGTACTCAAAGCCCTTAAGCCCTACCCTCTTAGCCTCATCCAGTGTGATCGCCTCTATCATGTCGTAACGCTTAGGCGTTAGCCCTGTGTCAATTGTCTTACCAAAGCACGCCCTAAGGTGCCACACGTCTACCGTCACACGGGCCGGATCTAGCCTGGCAATATTCCTAATAAACGCATAGGTCTTGCGCGACACGTCTGTTATGGTCCTGTTACCTTTAGCTATCTCAAAGGCCTTAAACTTGTTGGTATTGAAGGTACACACCTTCACGTACTCAGGTAGTAGACCTTCATTAACCGCATTGAGCACCGTTTCCGCGTCAATTATATTGCGCTCCCACTTATTCCTAGGGCTAAGCGCTGAGATAACGCCGGCCACTTGCTCAGGGGTAAAGTTGTCACCCGACAGGTTTTTGCATATATCATAAGCATTGTAGTACCAGTGCTTGCCGCTCTCTATTTGCTCCTGGGTAGCCAGGTCAAAGTACATGCGTAAATTCTCTCTAATTTTCTTTGCCGTGTAAGGCGTAATATCTTTTAATTTTGCCATGATCGTGTTGGTATTGTGGGGCCGGTTAAAGCCCCGTTTATAACTATATTAAATTGAATTTTCTTAAGGTTTGATCCGCCTCATCCTGTAGGCCATTGTCCACATAGACCGCGTAAATTAAGTCAATCATTTTCTTACTACTGGTCCTACTGGACACGCCTAGCATTTCACAAAACATAGCCTTAGCTTGCCTGTAGTTGGGAGCTAAGTGCATCCCGTTTTTGTAATGAGTTATTGAGTCTAGTAATAACGCTTTTAATTGTAATCTATTCATGATCGTGTTGGTATTGTGGGGCCGGTTAAAGCCCCTGGTTAATTATGCTTTTTAGTTGGGTCATGCCCAGTAGTAGGGGACCGCCACACTCTTGGCGCGCCCCGGTTCTACTGCTAGGAAACTCAGCTAATTTAGTAGTATCCGGCCCCTAAACATCAAGGGGACTCGCGGATACCACTGCTGTGTTAATTAATTCAGGCCCTTAAACTGCTCATTACAGTCAGCCCATCTTGTAACTGGCATCCTGTAGCCTAGTCCATTGGCTAGCATAAAAATGCTATGGTTTGCTCCCCAATTTTTGGCTATGAATAGCTCAGTACACACGTGCTTAAGCTCTCTTTGTGTCATTTCTGTAGGTATAACGCTTGATAGTGTCATGATTGTTTTGGTATTGTGGAGCCGGTTAAAGCCCCTGGTTAATTATGATTTTTAATATGTTTCGATTTGATACAGCAATGATACGGCGGGTATCCGGGGCCCAGTGAAATTATTCGATTAAAATGCATTTTGTTTCGACGAATGGTACTCAAGCTTCGATTATCGGTATTGTTAATTGTTGTTAAATGTTATGTTGTTGATTGTCAAGTTGTTACGTTTGTATGTTGTTGCTGATCCCTTTACTGGTGGGGGATGTTGTTACTGTTGTTATTGTCCACCTGCTTGTGTGTTCCTATCTCGCGTGTGTGTACACGTGCTTGCGTGCGCCTGTTATCGCGTGTGCGCCTGTCTATGCGTGAGTGTATGCGCGTGCGCTCATGTGCGATCACGTGCGCGTAAAACGTGAAACGTCTGCTTGCCTAAAATCGACACGGACCATGTCGATAAGCTCCCTGCTACAGAAAAAACCTAAAAAAATCGACACCAATTACAAAAAAAAGTGACCCCCTGGGCTAAAAAATGTCGGTTTTCTGACGCAGACCTCAGCCCTATATCTATATATAACCCGTTGGTTCAGTATATGAGATGTAAAAATCGACACAAAAAGCCATAATCGACACTATATCGACACTATATCGACATTCGGTAGGTACTGTAAACACTGGGGGGTGTCGAAAATGTCGGTTTTATACTTATTATTTCAAGAAAAAAAAATATATATATAATATAGAAAAAGGGGGGAGAATAGAAAAGCACTACATTTGTGGCATGGAGGTAATTATAAGTTTACAGATTCCTAATGCTATGGTTTTAGGTTGGGAATGGTTTCAGAAGGGGGAGTTATTGGATTATAGTACTTTTTCTTTGCATTTAGGAATTGTATCTGTAGAGTTTAGGTGGGATATTGAATAGATTTTGTGTATATTTGCATAAAATTTAATTTAATATGATAGAAAAACAATTAAACTACGGTAATGACGCTAAATCACTTCTATTAAGTGGCGTCAACAAAATGGCTGACGCAGTAAAGACTACGCTAGGGGCCGCGGGAAACACAGTAATTATTGAGGATGAGTTTGGTAGGCCACACGTGACTAAGGATGGTGTGTCTGTAGCTAAATCTATTCTTTTATCTGACCCTGTGGAGAACATGGGGGCTAAGGTATTACTTCAGGCCTCTATGAAGACCGCTGATTTAGCGGGAGACGGCACAACAACGTCTGTTGTTATAGCTCAAGCTATGCTAAAAAAGGCTTTCTCTGGATTAGATGGGTTAAATGTAACTGAGGTAAGAAATTACTTACAAGAAATGAGCGAGGATGCTATTGACAGGTTAACAGCACGTTCTAAAAAGGTTACGCCGGAGAGTTTATCTGATGTAGCGTCTATTTCGGCTAACAATGACAAGGAATTAGGGGCTATTATAGCTGACGCTTACAATAAGGTAGGTGTTGACGGCGCTGTTAGTATAGAGGAGTCTATGACCAGCCAGACTTATACGGAAATTGTTAACGGTACACGAATGAAAAAGGGTTATTCTAGCCCTTACTTGATTACTGACAAGGAAAAAAACGTAGCTACGTTAGAGAACCCACTAGTTTTTGTATCTGATAAGAAAATAGACACTAGGGAGGACATTGAGCCTGTGCTTGAGGTTGCTGTTAAGAACAAAAGATCTATTCTGATTATTGCGGATGTAGATCCAACGGTTATGGCCTTCTTAATACACAACAAGGCCAAGGGATTGTTAAGGGTAAATGTTGTAAACCCGGAGGGTGTTGGTCTTAACCGTTTCGAATTATTGGATGATTTATCTATAATGACAGGCGCTACGCTTATTTCAGACGAAACGGGCCATGACTTTACAGGAATAGACGCTGATTTCTTAGGATTCGCTGAAAAAGCGGTAAGTAATGACCGTGAGACCATAATTACTTTAAATTCGGATCGAACCGCTGACGCGGTCAAAGAGAGAGCGGCGATGGTGCGTAAAACTATAGAGGATAGAAAAGATGACGCTAACAAATGGCATTACAAGGACAGGTTATCTAGGCTTGCGGGAGGAATTGCGGCGATTCATGTAGGGGCATCCACTGAGGTTGAGATGAAAGAGAAAAAAGACAGGGTAGAGGACGCGATATTTGCTACAAGGGCTGCTTTAGAGGAAGGAATTGTTGCTGGAGGAGGAATTGCTCTTAAAAAAGTAGCAATTATGTACCCAAAAAAACTTAAGGTGTCTGCTGAGGAAGTTTTTGCCAGGGAAATACTTGTTGCTGGGTTGTCTGAGCCTGTTGAAAGGATATTATCTAACGCAGATTGCAGTATAGAGGAGTTTAATGAGAAAATGAGTTCTATGAGCTGGAGATCTAACTATGGATTTGACGTGAAAAGAAAAAAATATGGGGATATGTTCGAAATGGGTATAATAGATCCACTTAAAGTGTCTAAGAATGCCATAAGAAACTCTACATCTGTAGTATTAACATTATTAACGACTAGTTGTGTAGTCTCAAACAAAAGAGCGTAATGAAAGCAATAGGTAGTTTTGTAGTATTAAGGAAATTAGAGGAAGAGGTTAAGTCTAAAAGCGGACTTATAGTAACAGAGTCGTCTGACAACAAGATACGTTACAAGTTGGCAGAGGTTTTAGCTGCCGGTGAGGACGTAAAAGAGTTATCGGAGGGTGATAAAGTCTATTTTGACGTCGCGGCTGCCTCTGATATAAGAATAAAAGCTGAAAAATTAAGCGTAGTACACGAAAGAGGTGTAGTAGTTAAGGTTTAGCGTTCATTTTTTTGATCATCTGACGATATATTTTATCGCTGTAAGAATCCCCTTTCATAATTTTATTATTTAAGGGGTTTTCTGTTATGCTTTCTTCGCCATTTAGTTTCTTATATACTCTGCTGCATATAAGTTTTGATTTCTGTGTTAGTTCATATAGGTCTGACACGGAAGATCTACCTTCCCTCCATTTTCTTATGAACCCTCTTTCTATTACATTCTTAAATCTTTTTTTGTCCCATGCCATTGTAGCACAAAAGTCATGGAATTGTTTTCTTGTAAAAACACTTTCATTGTAGAAGTATAACATCATTTCTAATTCATTAAGACTTATCTCGTATTTCTTTAAGGTATGGTACCTAATTATTCTCCAATACTTAAGAAAGTCATTTGATTTAACTCTTTTTACGTACTTGGTTTTGCCAAGGTTTACTGTACTGACTTTTTCATTGTCAATACGTTGCATTTTTCTTTTCTTCAAATTCAATTAGATTTATGCAAATTTATAAATTATTATCTTTGCGCTATGTTAGATAAGTCAAAAATGAAGTGTAACTCTCCAAAAAAGAGTCCAAACCCACAAAAGAAAAGGGTTGTGAAGGCTTGTTCTGGAGGGACGGAAAAAATAATACACTATGGCGCCAGCGGATACGGTCATAATTACAGTGACGCGGCTCGTAAATCATTTAAGGCAAGACATAAATGTGGATCTGCTACAAACAAATTAACCGCAAGGTACTGGGCATGTAAAGATTTATGGGGTGGTAAAGGCGGATCAACAAAAAGTTCACCTAAAAGTAAACAAGGAAAGTACTAATGGAAGACGAAGATCTACTTAAGTCAAACATGAAGAACGACGTTCTTAAGCGTATGGGTGATAAAAGGGCTAACGGATTAGTTGGGCCACGACCAGAAAAAAAACCTACGGGTGTTTTTGATGTTTCTGGTGTTCCTTTCGCTTCCGTGTCTGATAAGTACATAGCAAAAGACCCTGTTGGGGAGAGATCTAGTAAGGAGCTTAGAGACTGGTACGAGAACCCAGAGACAATGAAGAGACTTGTTCGTCAGACGGGACTTAATGAAAGTCAGATAAAAGAAAAGTTATTGTCTGCTTACGCAACAAAAACTAAAGTTACCAGTAAAATGTCTAAGAATGCTCAAGGAGAGTATTTACCGGCAGACTGGGGTAGAAAAGAAAAAAGCATCTTAGTTGGTCCTAATGCAGAAAAGGGGACGGGGTTTCACGAAAAGATTCACGCGACTGAGATGGATGATGTTCTGGGTGGTGAGTTACTTAAGGTAACAGGTAAGCCAAAAGGTTTTTCTGATGTTAAAAAGTATTTAAGTGCTCCTGGAGAGGCATACTCTAAGTTTAGCGAGTTTAGATTGAATTTAGGTTTAAAACCTGGCGAAAAAATAAAAGACGCTAAACAACTAAAAGAGTTGGCTAAGAAAAAAGGATTAGACGCTGATATGTTCTTTCAAGCATTTGACACTGAAAAAATAAAAGACGCTATAAACACTATAGCTGTAACATCAAATAAAAGTAAAAAAGGTTATGTATAACGACAAGAAAAAAGACTCAATGGGTCACCAAGAAAGAGTTAACAAGGGATTGGAAGATTATGTTAAAACAGAGACTCCTAAAAGAAGTCTTGGTAGCCAAACAAATATAAACACTGTTGTTTCAGACCAAATACCTATGGACAACAAAAGTATTGAGAGATTAAAAAAAGCCAGGAACACTGCTATAGGAAATATCGCTTCATTGGTAATTAACAAAAGTTTGTAATATGGAATCAAAAGGATTAGGAGACACTATTGAAAAGATTACTACTGCGACTGGTATAAAGGCAGTGGTTGATGCTGGATCTAAGGCGCTAAATGTACCATGTGGATGTGCAAAGAGAAAAAAGACTCTAAACGACTTATTCCCTTATGGCGAAAAGTAATACAAAGGCTAATAGAGGTAATAAGATCTGTTCTGCTGGAATAAGCTGGGCTAAAAGGACCTTTGATAGGTACCCTTCTGCTTATGCTAACATGGCGGCAAGCAAGTATTGCAAAGATCCTAATTATGCTAAAGGATCAAAGAAGTAATGGGTGGAGAGTTAAAGAAGTGGAGAGACGAGAAGTGGGTTAGGATAGGAACGGACGGATCTATAAGAGGTGCGTGCGGTACTAGTAGTGATACTAATAACCCAGACAGGTGTCTGCCATTAGCTAAGGCTAACAGGCTCTCTAAGTCAGAAAGAGCTGCTACGGCTAGAAAGAAAAAGAAGGAAGGCAAGAACAGGCAATTTGTTCCTAACACAAGAAAAGTAAATGGGTAAGACTCAAGATTATTACGACTGCAATCCAGAGGCTAAGGCTAGAAAACTTGCTTACGATAAGGCGTACCAGAAAAAGAACAAAAAAAAGGTAAATAGAGATAGAGCTGAGTGTACTGCATTTAGAAGAGGAAATAATACATACGGAGACGGAAGCAACATGGACTGCTCTCACAGAAGAGGGAGTCTTGTAATGGAAAATAGAAGAACTAACCGTGCCAGAGGTGGTGCATTAAAAAAGTAAATATGACAACAAAGATTTTAATTGTATTAGTGGTATTATTAGCAATGCTTGCTGCTATGCTTATTTTAAATAAGAAAGGTGTAATTAAGGATGAGGACAATGATTTTATTCCAGACGCGGCTGAAGATGCTTTTGAGAAATCTAAGCAAGTGGCTAAAAATGTCAAGGCAGAGGCTAAGTCTAGAGCAAGGGAGATGGCTAAGGAAGCTGGTGATGTGGTGGACGCCTTTAAAGAGGTAGGCAACCAAATAGGTGACATTCCTAAGGCGGCTGCTGGTAAGAAAAGATCTGGTAGAAAAGCTAAGAAATAAAAACATGGAGGATTTGAAGTTATACTTTTTAAATGCGTTTGCAATGATTATCTCATTCACTGAAGTGGATATGTTTTTGAAACTTCTACTGCTTGTAGTGTCTATTGGATACACTATTAATAAATGGTATAACTTGAGAAATAAAAATGGGGGAAAACCTTCCTAAATTAAATGATGACTCAGGAATATCTATTAACATTAAGTGGCTTGTTCAAATAGTCATACTTGTTGGTAGTGCTGTATTGCTGTATACACATTTAGAAGGAAGGATAGCGGATGCTGAAAGGGAAGTACAGGGTTTAAGGTTTAATCAAAATACTTATGTATTCCCAGATATAAGAACTATAGAAGGAGAGATGCTAGATTTTAAACTTGAGAAAGCAAGAATAAAAAAAGATTTAGAAAGAATAAATGAAATTCTAGATTCTCATGAACATTAGCAAACACATATCTTACAAAGAAGGGGTCAAGTCTAATACAGCCACAAGACTTGGCTTAGATAATACGCCTGGAGATTACGAGTTAGGTAACATGACATTGATCGCTGAGAGGCTTTTTGAGCCCCTTAGAGCTTGGGTTGGAGGTCCAGTGAAGATTAACTCATTCTACAGAAGTAAAGAGCTTAATTTAGCTATAGGGGGTTCTCAGCGGTCACAACATTGCGAGGGTAGAGCGATTGACCTTGATGATACTTTTGGTTACAAGACGAATGCCGAGATGTTTCATTACATTAAGGAAAACCTAAACTTCGATCAGATGATATGGGAGTTCGGTAGCGATAAGAATCCAGACTGGGTTCATATTAGTTATGTGTCAGAGGATCAGAATAGGAACAGATGTTTAAAGGCATTAAAGAAAAACGGAAAAACAATATATGAGCAAATTAACTAACAGAGGAAGCGGAAGGTGTGGAACGCCTGGAAATCCTCCATGTCCAGAAGAATTCAAGAGAGTTGTTAAGTCTTCAAAAGACTTAACTGATTCTTATAAGGATGAAATGATTAAAAAATCAGATAGCTTCGTTAAGGTCACTGGGGTAAAAAATTTTGTTAGCGGTGGGCACATTGGTAGGGCTACTTCTGCGATAAATAAACAAAGGTTATCTGAGATTCAAAACACGCCAGCATATAAGGCAATATCTACCAATAAAAACGTACAAAACACAGGTGTTGCTAGAACGGTTGAGAACTATGAAAGCAGGGTTAAGTCAGGAAGTAACCCTTACGATTATCAGATTCCCAAAGCTAGTGAAATAAAAAAAATAAGAGATTTTGGATTGGAGTCTAGTAAGTCAACAGGTATTGGTTCTGCTGTAGCTAAAAGCCCATTGAAAGCAGCTGGCGCTTACTTTGAGATGAATAAAGTTTTGAAGAATTATCCTAACTTAGAAAAGATAAAAAAGAAACAAGAAAAAAGAATTAAATGAGCAACGACAAAAAACCGTTTAAGGATACAGGACTAGGCAAGATACTATTAAGTGTTATCCCTGGATTTGTTAAAGGTGCTAGCAAGGTTCTTCCTGATAGCGGGGTTTTAGGTGTAATTAAGAATTTAATTGACACTGACCCTGATATGAGTGACGAGGAAAAAGCTCAGGCTCATGATCAGTTAGTTGAACTATATAGACTAGAAGTAGAAGATAGGGACTCTGCTAGAAAAAGAGAGGCTGCAATAGTTTCTTCCGGAGGCAAGGACTGGATGATGTCTTTGACGGGTATTGTAGGATTGACTGCCTTTGCATTCTTAGTGTATACTGTTGTAACCACAAATGTTCCTGAGAGCAATAAAGAAATATTTATTCACATGATTGGAATCGTAGAAGGTGTAGCGCTAAGTATTTTTGGGTACTATTTTGGAAGTGCAGTTAAGAAAGATAATAAGGCTTAAAACTCTTTATGTCATTGAATTTTATAAGAAGCTTTAGGATTTCCCTAAGGCTTTTTGCTTAGTAATATTTTTGTAAATTTGCATCAAAGATTAATCAATGGGAAAAATAAACTCTTATCCTGTAGACAATAACATTACAGATAATGACGTATGGATAGGGTCTGACGGTGATAACTCGCTTATCACTAAAAACTTTACCGCAGCCGGTATGGCTAAATATATAAATGAGTCGGGTCTTATAGATGTTGATAAGAGGTTTGTTTATAATCAGAACGTCGCTTCTGCTATTTGGAATATCGAACACAACTTAAACAAGTTCCCATCTGTAACTGTATCTGATTCAGCTGGAACAATAGTTATAGGAGAAATAAAACACAATAACAAAAATAACTTAACACTAACATTTTCTGCTGCATTTTCCGGTGTGGCATACTTAAACTAGAATTATGGCACAGAAATTTTTAACTAGCATTGACTTATCACAGAATGAGTTACAGAATGCAAGGATTCAAAACCTAGCTACAGCGCCAGCTAGCCCTGTTGCGGGTCAAATTTATTTTAACACATCAGACAGCACTTTTAAGTACTTTGATGGCGCCGAATGGATCACTGTTCAGGATGGTGATATTACTAGCGTTATTGCTGGAAATGGACTTATCGGTGGCGGAACCTCAGGTGACGTTACACTAGATGTTAGTGTTGACAATTCAACTATTGAACTAAGTGGAGATGCTTTAAGAGTAAAAGCTTCTGGTATTACAGCCAACGAGCTTAACGCTACAGGTGTAACTGCTGCAACTTACGGTTCAACTACTGAGATCCCTGTTGTTACAATAGACGCTAATGGTCGTATTACTTCTGCTTCTACAGCGGCTGTAAGTTCTGACCTTAGTATTGCTGGAGACGCTGGGACTGACACGGTAAGCTTACTTACTGATACTTTAACAGTATCTGGAACAGCTAACGAGATTGAGACAGCAGTAACTGACAACACTATTACTATTGGATTACCTGACGATGTTACTATTGGAAACAACTTAACGGTTAGCGGTAACTTAACAGTAAGTGGAACTCAAACTGTAGTTAACACTGAGACGATTCTTTTAGCTGACAATATTATTACTTTAAATAGTAATGAGGTTGGTGCGCCATCTCAGAACGCAGGTATTGAAGTAGAGAGAGGAACTACAGACAATGTATCTCTTATCTGGAATGAAACTACTGACAAGTGGCAAATTGAAATTGCCCCTGGAACTGTTCAAAACATTGCTACGGAAGATTTTGTAAATGTATCTGTTTCTAATAACAGTTATGCCGTTACAATCGCTGACACAGCAACAATAACACACGGGTTAAATACAAAAGATGTAATTATCCAATTATATGATACAGTAACAAATGAGACTGTATTTTCTGATGTAGTAAGAGCTTCTGTTAACACAGCAGTGGTTACATTTGCATCAACGCCTACTAATGCTATCAGAGTGTTGGTTACTAAGATTGGATAATAAATAACAAATTGCATGGCAGTTAAGTTTAAGAATTCTATTAATATTAATGACCAGTATACCCTCCCTAATGTGGTGGGTACAACTGGTCAATACTTAAAAGTAAATGACGCTGCCACAGGTGAATTAGTATTTGCTGATTTAGGACAAGCGGCTGAAGTAAGCGTTATATCTTATGAAGTAAGAAACGAAACAGGTACTAGTATTCCAATTGGAAGTGCTGTTTATATTTCAGGCGGAGAGGGATCTAGTGGTCATGTACTAGTTGATTTAGCTACGGCTGTTACAGAATCTGGATCATCAAAAACATTTGGTATAACAGCTGAAACTATTGCAAACAATTCTAATGGTAAGGTTGTACTAGAGGGTATTATAGAAGGAATAGACACTAGCGGTTTTACTGCTGGTGGAACACTTTGGTTAGGTGACACACCTGGATCAATACAAGCTGCTCCTCCTCCATCAACTCCTAGTCACGCTGTTTTTGTTGGGTACGCTGTTAGGATACAACAGAATAATGGTTCTTTATTTGTAAAGATTCAAAACGGTTACGAGTTAGAGGAGTTGCACGATGTATTAATAGACAATGTTCAGAACGGGCAAGGTCTAGTATGGGATGCTGCTAACAGTTATTGGAAGAACGCAGACTTAGCTTCTGGCGGTGGAGGATCAAGTACGCTAACTGTAGAAAAGAATGAGTACACTGGAGACGGAACAACTGTTGACTTTACATTATCATCACCGGTACAAACCGAAAGTCAAACACAAGTATACATAGACGGGGTATATCAGTCTAAAGCAAACTACACTACTTCTGGTAGTGTTATTACGTTTAGCGAGGCTCCTGATTCAGGAACAGACATAGAGGTAATACATTTACTGTCTGTCTCAGCGGTTGTTTACACAGACGCATTTATAGGAGACGGCTCTACAAGCGAATACACACTCTCTAACGCAATTATAGCAGAAAACAATACTCAAGTATACTTTGACGGTGTTTATCAATCTAAGGCTAACTATAGTACTTCTGGAAGCGTTATAACATTCACGGAGAATGTACCTGCTGGGGTAGCAATAGAGGTTGTTCACTTGAAGGCGGTAGACTTAGCGTCTTTAAATAGCAATCAATTTACTGGAACAGGGAGTCAGACAGACTTTACAATGGGTCAGTCTATAGACAGTAAGGATAAGGCGTTTGTATTTATACAAGGGGTTTATCAAGAGAAATCTACTTACACTATAGATGGGACTACACTTAGTTTTAGTACACCTCCTCAGAATGGATATACAATAGAAGTTGTTACTTTTGCAAGTGTAGCGCTTGGAGGTGGCGGCGGATCAGATAGAAAATTAGCCGTATACGGATTAGTAGGATTAACAGAAACATATTACTCAACAATATTATCATAAACAACAAGAAATGGCAACATTAGCATCATTAACCACATCAGTAATTAATTACTTAGACGCCAAGATAACGGCGGCTACAGCTACATCGGAAGATATAGTACTTCAGTCTAAGGCTCTACAGCAGCTCGGAGACGCTCAAGATTTGTTAAATGCGGTATCTTTAGATCTTCCAGCTGACACGGTTGATTTTTCTGCGGGTCAAGTATTTACCAAAACACTTGGGGCTAATACGACCTTAACATTTACTAACTTTAATATTGGAGAGGTTAAAGACCTTGTGATTACAGGGGATTATACTTTAACACTCCCTGTTGCTGCTAATATTGTGTTTGGACAGTATGATGGAACTAAAACAAACTTAATTCAAGTACTGTGTACAGCTTCATCTCCAGCCCAGTTTTGGGTTAGTATAAATCAACCAATAGTATAATGGCATACAATAAAAAATTATTATACGTTTCAGAGGCGCCGTCTTGGATAACCGAGGCCGGGTCTCTTGGCACTTTTATTCATGCTGGAAATCCTATATCTAATATAAACCTTTCTGCGGCTGAGTTTTTTAATGATGTTATAACATATTCTGTTACATCTGGTTCATTGCCAACTGGGTTGTCATTAAATAGCTCTACAGGTGTTATATCTGGAACTTTGACTGGATACTCCGCTACTGTGACGGTTGATTTTTCAATAACAGCTACGGATTCTGAAGGGGAATCTAATGAAAGAGATTTTAGTTTGAATGTTTTGGTGGAATATCAAATAGATTACCTAGTGGTTGCCGGCGGCGGTGGCGGCGGTGGCCAAACCGGCGGTGGCGGTGGCGCAGGGGGGTACTTAGAGTCAAATTTTGTTACACCTAGAAACACCTCTTATAGTATAATTGTAGGAGCTGGAGGAGCAAGATGCCCTGCTGGGGTAGGTGAGCCTTCGATAGTTGGCACAAATGGAGGTAACTCATCATTAATAGGGAGCTCCTTAAATATCACTTCAATTGGTGGTGGTAGGGGAGGATCTTATCAAGGATCTAGAATAGATTCTTTGTCTTCTGGATCGAACGGAGGTTCTGGTGGAGGAGGAGCTGCATTATCTAGTGGTTTAGCTGGGACTGGAGGAGTAGGGACTTCTGGTCAAGGAAATAATGGCGCAGCAGGTAGGACTAATTACACTGCGCAACCGTTTTTTGGCGGAGGCGGCGGTGGAGCAGGGGCTGTAGGAACAACTAACCTTGGAACAAAAGGCGGCGATGGAGGAAATGGACTACAGTCTTCTATTACAGGAACACCTACTTATTACGCTGGCGGTGGCGGAGGTTGTGGTACTGGATATCCAGGATACACCACTCCGGGTAACGGAGGGCTTGGTGGAGGCGCTACTGGAGGTAATGACGCTACTCCGGCTTTAAATGCCACAGCAAACACCGGCGGTGGCGGTGGCGGCGGTAGAGACTATGGAACAGTGGCCGGTGGGGCTTCAGACGGCGGCTCAGGTGTAGTAATCCTGCGTATGCCTACTGTCAACTATTCAGGGACTACAACAGGCTCACCAACTGTAACTACCTATGGTACAGATACAATATTAAAATACACTGGAAGTGGAACATATACATCTTAAGACATGGCACACTTTGCAAAATTAAATAACGAAAATATAGTAGAGCAAGTAATTGTTGTTGCTAATGATGTCTTGCTAGATGAGAACGGTGTTGAGGTAGAGAAGCTAGGTTTAGACTTATGCAGATACCTATCCAACTGGGACAACTGGAAACAGACATCTTACAACGGAACCTTCAGAGGCAAGTTTGCAGCTGTTGGAGATTTTTACGATACATCTAAAGACGAATTCATAGCACATGGCTCAAACTAAAGTAAAAGACGGATTATTAAACTTCCCAGACAGGGATGACTTTATACAGTTACCCAGTGGAACAACTGCACAGAGGCCATCAAGTCCAGAGCAAGGCTATTCTAGGTATAACACTACTGATAAGAAGCTAGAGTTTTGGAATGGTACTGTATGGCAGCAACTCCCAGGGGTTGTAGCACCTATAATTACGTCTTTATCTTACCCAGGTGATGACTTAGCTGCTGATCCTGCTGGAGGTCAAACAATAACAATAAATGGTTCTGATTTTAAGACCGGAGCTACGGTTACAGTTGGGAGCACAACACCTTCTGTAATTACTTTTGTTTCTGCTACTCAGATTACTTTTGAGGCACCTGCTAAGGCTGCTGGTGATTACGATGTAGTTGTAACAAATGTAGACGGAGGTAATGCTACATCTGTAGATGGAATGTCTTACAACGGTGTTCCTTCATGGACAACAGCCGCTGGAAATTTAGGTACATTCCCCGCTGGTTCAACAATCCCAACAATTACTTTAGTGGCTACAGAGCCAGATAGCGGAACAATAAGCTACAGTGTCACTACGGGTTCTTTACCTACAGGTTTAACACTTACAGGGGCTGATATAGATGGAAGTGTTCCTACGCCTGCCGGAGAGACTACATACAACTTTAGCGTTACGGCAAGTGATGACGAGAATCAATCTACCGAAAGAGCGTTTAATATAGTTGTTTACTTACAGGTTACAAACATAGTAAATAATCACGATCCATTTGGAGATTCAAGTGGCCTTGCTTTATATAAATTAAATGGAGATGCTAATGATGTAAGTGGGAACTATAGTTTTTCAACAGCTTCTAACGTTTCTTATCCAAGTGGAGTTTTTAATCAAAGTTTAGATTTACTTTCAAGCACTTCTTATGCCAGCGGAACTGGTCTTACTTCTACATTTCCTTTAACTTTTTCTTTTTGGGTAAAGCCAGATGCTTCGAATCTGCCTGTTGGATTGCTTATCAATAAAAGAACAACTGCTACTAACGGATATTCTATTACAGGAACTGGTACTGATAACTCAATGGGGTTTTTAAATAATGGCGGTTATGCTGGTGGGAATGGAATTGCTAACAATTTAGAAACAGGTACTTGGAATCATATAGTAGTTATAATGAATACAAGTGGTTGGGAATCTTATGTAAATGGAAGTTATTATAATAAGTATTCAGGAACTTTAAATAACACTTCTAATGAAATTACATTAGGAAAATCCTCAAGCATAGGAAACTGGGTTGGCAGTACTTGGGGGCTTGACCAATTTCGTGTACTTAATAGAGAACTAACCCCTTTAGAAGTACAGTCTTTATACCAAGAAAGAGTAGTTCTTTGCGGTGGTCAGGCAGAAACAGTTGACATATTAGGAGACAACAGCTGTATAGCTTTATATCCTTTAGATGGTAATGCTAATGATTTAAGCGGTAATTACAGTGGAACGCCTACTAATGTTTCTTATGGCGTAGGAGAGTTTGATTTGGCAGGGGTGTTTAATGGTACTAGTAGTTATGTTGGAATGGCTACTAATTCTTTAAATAGTTTTACGTCTTATACGGCAAGCTTTTGGATTTATGACACTGGAACTGCTGCTGGAGGTAGAACAATAATTTCTAATTATGGATATACGGCAGCTTCTAACGTAGAAAAAGGTTGGATTATTATGCGTAATGGAACTAAATTAAGAGTAATTAATTCCACAACAGGATTAAGCTCAAGTTATTACTCAACTAACAACATACCATTTAATCAATGGGTAAATATTGTAGTTTCTAACACACAATCTGAAATAAAAATATATTTTAATGGCGCTTTAGATTCTACTCATACAACGATTGGATTTCTAAACGATGCTTCTTGGCCAATGCGACCAGCCATTGGTGTTTATAGGTATGACACAACAGAGCAAAGAAACGGATACTTCAGCGGCTCAATAGACCAAGTTAGAATCTTTAACAAAGCCTTATCTTCAAGTGAGGTAACTACATTGTACAATGAAACTGCTTGTACTAAAGCTGCTTGTACAGGTACTACAAACACATTAGATATATTAGGAGATGGTAGTTGTATTGCTACTTATACTTTAGACGGTACACCAGCAGATTTAAGTGGTAACTATAACGGAGTACAAACAGATGTTACTTATCCACAAGGGTATTTTGACTTAGGAGGTGCTTTTAATGGGAGTACAAGTGAAATAACAAATAGTGGAACTGTTAATGTAGACCTTGATTTTTCTGTATCAT
>OBMK010000782.1_pt1 | contig 29773 bp, 36 predicted proteins | sample 1539081 | NCBI WGS metagenome assembly OBMK01 (sample SAMEA3355528, study PRJEB22509) | marine metagenome | biome: marine; feature: river plume; material: water | place: USA | collected 2010-08-07 | depth 0.5 m | reverse complement strand
CGCTTGATGAGCCGCCTCCGCCTCCACCACCGCCACCACCGCCTGGTGCTTGCATGGTTGACATTTGGCTGTTTCCAAATACTGCTTCATCTAGGAAACTTAAAAACTTTTGTGTTATTCTATCTGCTAGGAATCTTGCTATTGTTGACTTCATGCTGTCTACTAGATCACTAAAACTTAATTTACCGCCCATTGCAAAGTCATACAGTGCATCACTCATGCCTGTGGCAAACGTGTTAAACACATCGCCTGCAAACTTAGCATTGTTTGTAGCATCATCACTAAACTGTGCATAAGCCTCACGCCAACCGAATGCAAAACTTCTTTGATATTCAGAATTGGCTCTAGCAATCTCTTCAATTGCCGCTCGCTCTATATCATATGCCGCTTCTAAGTCTGCTATCTTACCAGCAACTGCGTCTGCTTCTGCTGTAGCACCTTGTGCTCTTAGTTCTTGTTCTGCGGCTTGTAGTTTAGCAATATCATTTGCTGCCTGCACATTGAAATTGTATAATTCTTCAGCAACTGCTCGTTCTGTGCCATACAAGCCAGTGAGTGCTTTAACTTGCTCGCCTTCCATCTCTAATGCATTACGATAGGAAGCGGCATTAGCGGCCGCGGCTAACGCAAATTCATTTGCACTGTCTAATGTGCGTTCTATTTCTTTTTGTTTGTCTTTTTCTGCTTGAATAATTGCATCAGCGGCTTCTTGTGCTTTGTCTCGCTCGTCTTCTCTGGCTCTTACAACCTTTTCAATAGCATCTAATTGTTCTTGGCTGAGTTTTGCAAGTGTTACACCGGCTGCTTTAGCGGCTTTTTCTTGTTCTTCAAGTATTTTCTTGTCTAATGCTCTTTCTTTTGATGTTTTTGCTAATTCAACACCACTGTCTTTCAAGCCTTTGATGTATTCATCAATTGTTTTGTTAAGATCGTCTGCAGCCTGTTCATTATTTTTGATGTTTTTGGTTGCATCTTTGGTTTCATCATTAACATCTGCTGTTGCATCTGCTTGATCTTGCAATGCAGTAGCAGTTCTTTCTGTTACAACCCTTAATTCTTCTTCTCGTTTTGTTAATACAGCCACACTTGCCGCAAATGGCTTAACAGCACCTGAATCGCCGTCTTCCATATCAGTCATTGTTTTATTGAATGCGTCTTGGAATGCTTCTGTGGCGTTTAATGGATTCTTCATTGCGGCAGCAATACCAGTTGCTACTGCTACTGCTGTTTTCTTAAAGTCACTAAATGCTTCTGTTACAGTGAATATAGCACCGCCTAAGCCTTCAAGTATTGCTCTTGCAAGTTTGACTACACCTAATTCTAACAGTCTAACTGCTTCTCGTCCAGCAAACTTAACATCGTCCCAATGCATTATTATAAGTGCTACTGCGGCGGCTAGTGCTGTTACAGCGGCTATAACTGGGTTGAAACTGCTCACAACTGTTGCGGCTATAACTGCTACTTTGTATGCACCCCATGCCGCTACAAGGACGCCTAAGCCTGTTGCTAATGGTTCTATGTTGTCTACTATAAACTGTAAGCCATCGCCTACTAGTTCGCCCATGGCAACTACTGCATCTTCGTTAGCAGTAACAAAGTCTGTTAATTGAGTTGTTATTCCATTTAGTGCTGGTGAAAAGCCTTGTCCAAATACATCTGCGGCATTTGTTGTGGCAATGCTAAAGTTACTCATTGACACTGATAAGTTTTTCAGTCTGTCTTGTGTTGCTCCGCCAAACTCTGAGTTAAGTCCTTTAGTAAGTGCGGCAGTGATCTTTTGAGCACCTTCTGCTGTCTTACCAAACTCAGCGACTTGTAGTCTAGTGAGTCCCATTTGTTGTTCTAGTATTCTAAATACCGGAACACCTCTGTCTGCAAGCCTGTTAAGTTCTTCTAGTCCTAAACCACCTGATATTGTTCTTGAGAACAAATCAGTCATGGCTTCTAGTGTTCCTATCTGGTCTGTGGTAACAGCCGCAGTGTCAGTGAATGTGGTTAACAGTGCTTCTGTTGGTTCGATGCCTGCTGTTTTTAATTTTATATATGTGTTGGTTAATTCTTCAATACCAAACTGGGTGCTTGTGGCAAACTTTGATATATCTTTAAATGCGTCTGCACCAGCATTAACTGATCCTGTTACTGATGTAAGGGTTGTTCGTAAGTCTTCGAATCGTGCTGTTGTTTGCACAATTCCTTTGAATGCAAATGCTGTTGCACCTACAGCGGCTAATGCTTTTAAGCCTACTCCGAGTCCATCCGAACTCTTCTTCATGCTTGTTACACCTTTGGTGCTTGTCGCTAAATTACGATCAAACTTCGAAGTGTCTAGTTCTAGAAATACTTTTATATTCTTAGCCATTATAGTTTTCCAACTTTATTGTTAATAATCTTTGTCAATTGGACTATAGTAGGATTGCTCATTCCATCAGGTGCTTGTCTACTCTTGCCTTCGTCAAGTGCCCCAGCATAACCATAATTTGCTTCTATGGTTTGTTTCTTTGTGGTGGTCTTGTTTCTAGCATTACCTGTGTCTATGGGAGTGATACGTTTAAAATAAGCACCAGCCTCTTTTACGCTGGAAGGTGCTAACTGTTCTAACTGCTTAGTTAGTAATTTAAACTGTTTTGTATCAACCCTCATCGTTTTTCCTCACACGATCAAATCGCTCTTCTAAGTCTGTTTGACTATAATCATTGGTGTCAATTTGACCCTTTGATTGTTTTTCTTTGTGGTTTCTATAACTAACTGCTACATCAAACACAATTAAATCTACTGTTGAAGCATCTCGCAATACTTCAGATGGCAACTTGCCATATCGTTCTGCCATTGCATCAACAGTGATAGCCATAACGAGACCTGGGTCGCTCTCGTCAACGCTGGTGCTACTTACTTTCCCAGCGTCTCAATTACTTTAGTTAATGCTCTCATAGCAATGTCGCTTGGAAGAGTGTTATCGCCTTCCATTACAAGTTTGCCTTTTTCGTCTAGGATCATGTCCTTTGCTAGGTCCATTACTGCACCTGTGTCACCACCGTTCTGTGCCATAGCAACATACTTTTCTAGTGGTTGACGATCCCATACCCAAAACTCGATCTCTTCACCATACTTGGTAACTAGTTCTTCGTCGTCGAGAATAATTTTGGTTAGTTGGGGTTTTGCTGTTAATTCTGTGATCTTCATTTATTTCTCCATATCTTTAGTTAAATGTCTTTTTTTAAGCGAATGTAAGCCTGAGATTGTGAAACTCAGTCTATTCGTTGCTTTATGTATATCTGCATACGCACATTTTAATTCATTCTGTGCTTTTGCTAATTCTTGTTCAATACTCTTCAGAATCTCTTCCGTCGAATGATTTTCCCATATCTGCATGTTCTTCTTCCTCTATATCTATATCTATATTTACCTGCTCTTCAACGATTGGTGCTGGTTTCGCCTCTGCTTTAGGGGCATCACCGTTAAGCAACTTCTTGAAGTCAGATCCTTTAATTGGTTTACCTTCCCATGTGAAGTGTTCACTCATCTTGTGAGTTTCTGCCCATTTATGAAAAGCCATTTTAGTTCTTTCTTTAATCATTGTTTTCTCCTAAAAGAAAGTAGTGAGGTTGCCCTCACTACTCTTTATGTTCTTGCTTTAAGCAGGAACGACTGCACTTGTAAAGTCGCCATCAACTTCTACAGATATTGGCGTGATCCAAAGCGGTGAATCAGGGTTTACAGTTGGCGCTAAGCCACTAATATATCCTACACCTTCCATGTATCTTGAACCTGTATCTGTTCCGTCGAAGTAAGCCCTAAAGCCAACTTTGGTCTTGTTTTTACTTGTTCCTAGAACTCCGTATTGCACTAATGCACCGTCTGAGGTATTAGCCACATCACCAAAGAACACTGCATCGTCAACGATTGCGTTCAAAGATAATTGGTTAGTAGCCGGTGTAGTAACAACACTTTCTGAACCACTTGCTAGAGTTTTAAATCTAAATGTGCCAGTTGAGTTATTTACAGTTATATCCTGCATATAAGGAACAGTAACAACATTAGCGACGACTTCATCAAAAGTATCTGCCGCACCAGAGACATTATACAGTTTTAAAACTGCTTCTTCTCCTGCTGCTGTATTAATATAAGCCATTGTATTTCTCCTATTGTTTTATATTTTTAAAAAATTATACTCGAAAGTATATGTAATTCTATCATCATCAATTTCAGTTTCAACACTGCTGTTTGTGTCAATGATATTGCTAATTGCTGTTCGAGCAACTAACACATTGGCAATGACAGTGTCTATATCAGAGGGTTGATTTTTAGCATCTGTTACCAAGTAACCGTTTACTGTGGTTTCTGTTTGCATAATCTTGTTAGCATTGAGAACAGGAACATGTTGTGTGATTTCTAATTGATCTTCATCTAGGTAAACAGTCTTCATATTTTTTAAATATAAAGCGTCACCAGCACTGTTAAAAGGCAATTCTGAACTAACAGAAAATGCCGTGTGTGCTGCTAAATTAGTGTTCAATTGAGTTAACAACTCATCTCTAATACTCATTATCTAACCTTCACTATGCGACTTGGTCGACGAGTCCTACGAGTCTGTGTATATGAATACACTTTCTCATCTGACTCAACAGTTCCACTATTATCGTAATCATACCAATCAGCCATACTTAATAATTCATTGAATAAGTCGTTAAACTTACCATTGTAATATTCTATCTTGACTACATCGGCACCTTCGTTTTCGAATTGTGCTACTAGTGGTATCAAATACTCTTTGAATGTGTAATAAACACACATATCTGTAAACTGTTGCCGTCTACCTAATGCGTCACTTGGGTCTATAAGACTTGGGTTAACATTAGGCAAACTGCTAAGACTAGATATGTGGTTTCCCACATGATTATTATAAGCCTGCCACCAAGTTGATGCTTTAATTTTTAACAGTATACGATTAGTGCTTTTCTCAAGCATGTCTTCCACAAACTCTGTTACATCAGCAAAGCCTGATTCGGCTGGTATGCGTAACTCATTTGCTTCTAACAAGCGTTGATCTTTTTGCACTACATCTGTGTATTCTGCAAAACTAATTACTTTTCCTGCACCATCTGTGACAAAACTCATATTATCTCTCCTCTATTATATTAATAACTTATGATGCGTCTGGAAGTGAGTTGCTTCTGTAGAAAGAAACGCCTGCTGCCTGACCGATAAGACCAGTTAACAATGCTCTGTTACCGATTACTGATAAATCACCAATAGCCGCTTGTGTTACAGAGTTTAACTGACTAGCAATAGAATACTCTAATGAACTATCAATTACTGCCGCATATAAGCCAGAAATGTCACTTGCAGCGTTAGCGCCACGCAATGCTGCCACTGCTTTAGCAATATTTGTTAAAGAGGCTGCTGTTTGAGCACCGATTACTCTCTCTGAAGTAACACGAGCACCAAATGTAGGTCTCATTACTTTATAGCCATTACGAATACTTCCTCTGAACTGGTGTAAATCTAAGTCATTATCATAAAACATAGTTACACTTGGCTCTCTTTTAGAACCGTAAGCAATTGCTTCTGGTGAGAATACAAAGTTAGTTGTAAAGTCGCTGTTTGCACCTGCTACACCGTAGTCAGTTGCTGCAAAATTTGCTTTCATTTCTGCAAAACCTGCTGTATCAGTTGCGCCTGCAAGGCCTGCTGATAAGCGTGTTAATACTGCGTTTCTTACTACTGCTAAACCACCGTCTTCTAGTGATTCTTCAGTTACATTTGTTCCTGTTCCTCTCTTAGTCATTAATAGTGTGACTGATGTTGGATCAAAATCGTCTTCGTTGCTAACATTACCTGCTGCTCCGCCGCCGCTTAGGATTGAATTACCTTCGCCGACGTCGCCTGCGTTAGTGTATTCATTTGTTAAAGGCACATTAATTGTGTTGCCTGCTGTTCCAGCAATATTGAATTGCGTTTGGATTAGTTGTGGGTTTGGTAACAATACTGCATCATCATAGTATGGCTGTAAATCAGCCACGATGTCACTGTAAAGTTCCTGAACCATAGTTTTAGTTGTCATATTAGTTCTCCTTTATAGTTTGACAATCGACAAGTTAACCTTGTCTTTGCTTTCGCATTTTATCTAATTGTTTACTGACCATATTGTGAGTTACTGAACTTCGAGGAGTATTTGAAAACTGTCTCAAGTTCATATAAGCCGTTCTATATTCAGCATCTGTTTTTAGTCTTGCTTCATCTAATGGTTTAACTGTTCTGTCTGCACCATTGTTTGTTGCGTCGACACTAACAACATCTACTCCACGCTTGCCGGTATTCAATCCCAGTGTTTGTGCTACTACATCAACTGCTGACGCATAATCTGGTTTTTCACCATCAACGGTCAAATATTCATTCCCGTTGCGTAATTGGAATTGGTCGCCTTCTACAGCAAACATATCTCTTGCCTTCATCAAGTCCAGCACTGCTGTCTTTTGATCTGGCGTCCAACTACCTGGCATAGCCGTGTTCAAGTTACCTATGTGGTCTTTCATTAACAATTCTTGTTTCAAACTTCCTACCTGAGCAGTAAGTTCTTCTAATGTGGCTTCACGCTTCGCAACTGTTTGCTTGAGTGCTCTTACATCTAAACTGTTATCACCTTCCTCACTGTTATGTGATTTAAGTGTTGAAATAACATCTCTAACTTGATCTAAACTATCTACATCTAACTCTCGCAACAAGCCATTAACTGCCTCGTGTTTTGCGTTAGCGGCAATCTTAGAAGTGTCATCACGAGTATAAACTCTTCCAACTCCTTCAACATACATCTTACCGTCTTTGTGTTCTAGTTTAGGTTCTGTTGTTTCAGATTTTGTCAATGTGACATTTTCAGTATCTGTTACTGGTGCAGTTTGCTCAGTTTGCACTTCTGTATTTTCGGATGCAGTATCCATATATTTCTCCTGTTATCGTAGAAGTAAACGCAATTGTTATTCTTCTGGGTTTATACACCTACCTAGTGTTGTTTCCCTACCTAAGTTCTTTACAGACTGTTATCACTACTTGAACCTGCAATCAAATGCATCATTCTGGTTTGTAGTTTATCTTTTATGTCTGCTTCAAATTCTTCTTGTTGTGGATCACTAGACGCTACTGCCTGCTCATACTCTAAGTGAGTTGCAAACGGCATGTATGTGACTAATCCATCTTCTCTGGTATGAGAATGGAATCCGTCACCGCCTAAACTTTGTGCTACACTTATGGCTTCAGCCTCTGTGCTGTAGTCCTGTATAGTCACGTCCTTGTGGCTGAATCGTCCTTTGTAATCATCATACAGACTCATTAATTGCTGTAATTCTCTTATCTCTGTTTCTAATCCTCGACTGTTATACTGTCGATTGTAACTCACTGTGAAGTCCGCTGGTATTGATTTGTTTAACCAGTCAAACCATATCTTCCACATGTGGTATTCAGCATTTTCCAAACTGGTTGCTTTCTTGCGAATAAGTGCTTCCAATTTGCTATCGTATTGTTCTAGTTGTGCACCTGATCTAGATGCTTTAATAAGTTCATCTGATCTTATCATTGCCACAGCGTTCATCTTCTCGATCTTTTGATCTATGAGTTCACGAAGTTCTGTGATGCTGTCCATTGGTGGAGCAACAAACTCATATACATAGGAAGGGGTCTGCCCATTTAAACTTGGTTGAACACGAACGATTGAGCCCGGTTCAGCGTTTAATGCACCACCATTCAAGTCAGCAGTATCGCTGTCTACCACATTCACTGGGTGACTGCCATAAGAAACGGCGCTATAAATTTCCCCCATATCGCCATATATACTGCGTTGAATTTGTGCAATATCAAAGATAGGCGTGTGTCCCACACCATTGTATATTTTATTACTTTGATATACAGGTCTTACTGGAATGTAGCCTAACTCATTTGGCTGACTAATTCTGTAATAATCCGTTTCATCTTCAAAATATTCCGCATCTTCCGGAATATCGATATCGAAATCTTCGTCTGTGACCACAAACACTGTGTCTATTGACTCTGCAGTGATGTGTCTGTAAATGTCTACCCCTGGGTTAGAACTTATTCGAATACATATTCTGTCTAGTTCTAGTTCGCCACTGCTGTTGTAGCGATAGTTCCAATTGGTAACATCTGTTGGTTTGTGCATTTCCCATAGTGCATATGGGCTATCTGCTGGCTTAATGCAACTGATCCATACTACACCACACACTGTGGTGAATGTATCTACATTACTCCAAAATTCGTTTACACTGTTGCCTTGTCCATCGCAGTCTAATAAGAACTGATCTAGTTCATTATCTTCTGGTATTACTCTATGAGGTGGGCTACGGAATAAGATTGCATTATACTCGCTTACATACAGTCTAGTGTATGGAAACACTGGCACATTGCGTAACTTCTCTTCATAGAAGTTATCCAATAAGCCTTCGCCGCCATTCTCTGATGCTGATTTACTGTGAACTGATTGTGTGCTGAATGCACCTGTTCTAACACCGTTATCGTCTACGGCGTATGTTTGAATTGTTTCTGAGGGTGTAGTTGTGTCAATATCGTATGCTTTGAGGTAACGTCCTCTGCGATATTCGACTCCGCCATAGTAACTTCTGAGTGCTAATTCCCAGTCTTCGTAGTAACGATTGTATAGTTCATGACTTCCGTTGAGGAAATCGTAATAGGATGAATTAGCCAAATCTTGCTCCAGTAGTTGATATCATTGCGTCTGCCACTATATTTATCTATATAACACAATATTATGTTTATTATACGCTATAGTGTTATGGTTTCAGTATCAGCATGCAGTTGAGGTTCACTATTAGGATTGTATATCTCTTTACGGATTCCTATTACCTTGTTCACATTATACTTCTTTCCCTTACGCTTTAGGTTCTTTGCTGCTCTCTTCTTAGCCAATTTCGCTTGATTCATCGCCATCTTCTTCTCCATCCCAGTTAAGTTCTGTTAGTTGTTTTTGTTTTAGTTTTTGATTCTTGTTACCAAAGATTGCGTCCCAGCCATCTTCGTATGCTTTCCTGTTATCGTTCTTGCGTGGTGCTGATCCTTTGCCACCCTCTCCTGTTAGTTTAATGTTGCTCATTGTTCTAAACTATACCTTACTGTAAGTTCTTCGTTAGGAAGTATGTTTCTCAGTGTTCTTAATATGTATTGATTACCATTCTCTACTAGTTCACAGTTAGGCTTTAGTGCGTGATTAATAAAGCCACCTAATGGTGTTCTTATAATAGCATAATCTACTATGTGGTGGCTTATACCTAGTATAGTATTAGGCAGAAACAGATCTGTGCTGAACAAGCCTAGTCCTTGTATAGTGCTGTTACCTATAGTTACACCGTTAGGTAGAGGACGGTAATTGAACTTAGTCATCTGCTAAGTCTTCAAACTCTAAATCTGCTGGTGATATTTCTTGTTTACTGATTACACCATAATGACCACAATGTCTATCTACTTGTAATTTTAATTCTTCTGCACTGTGGGCACAAAAGTTTGCTACTGTAGTAAAAGTGCCGCCTTCGCTGGGTAAGTTGTTGTATGTCATTCGATACATTATATTGTGTGTTATGTTATTCATAGGTTTCCTTGTGTGTAGTTGTATATTTGTATGCCATATTGTTGTGCTAAACAGTAGTTCTTGTATGTGTCGGTTTGTGCTATCTTGTGTTGTGCTTTGTCTATGTCACATAAGTCTTTGTATGCACTAATGTATTGTTCAAACAATACTCTACCTGGATGTTCGCCTAATGCTTCTGTAAACTTTTTAATCTTCATCTGTGTATTTGCCATTTACTTTAGTTCTAAACTTAGGCTTCTCTGCCTCTTCTCTTTTAGTCCACACTATCTTATCATAGTTAGACTTATATTCAGGTGACACATCACCGCCTGTGGTAATGCCACTGCTGGCACGAAAGCCTTGTGCTGTGTCTCTGGCTGCTCTCAACACAGGGTTGGTTGCAATCATCTTCTCGTTCTTCTTCCACTGTGATGTGCCTACCTTAGGTGGCTTGCCGTCATTGCTCATGGTCTGTCCTGCTCTTTTAATCCTATAGGCTCATATACTTTCCTAGTCTCTGATCCCCATCCTGCCATTATAACAGCGGCGGCTAACACACTCCATCCTGGGTGTATTAATCCTAGCATTACTCCCCATAGCAAACTTACGCCTGTTATGCTCATTGTGTTTATGCCTGGTGTTTTCATTTTCATTTCTGTCATTCTCATAATATTATCCTCTGCCTGTTGACCTTCTTATTGGTGTATATCCACCTGTTGTTTCTACTCTGATTGGGAACATGCTGTTTACTGCATAGCCCAATGAATCTGGGAAATGATCAAAGCCACTCTTGTCTGGTTGCCTAGTTCCTTCCTTGTATGTCTGCTTACGCAAACATTCCAATAGTCCTTTACATTTTGGATCTATTGTTAATTTAATTATCCCATTTGCACTCTTAAGAGCACTATTGACGGCTGCCAGTCTATCCTTTACAGAGGGATTGATACTGCCTACATGCAACTTAAAGCCTGCATTCTTTAGGATAACATGATCTGTTATGCCACCTAGTGCTGATGTTTTACGAGCACTGCCTGCACTGTCTGGATAAACATTCTTTCTAGCGTGTGGGTAGCGAGTGTTTATCTCTGCAACCATTTCATATGTGTTACTGCCATACATTTCTATCTCATCGAATATGTGTAAGCCACCTGCATGTCTAAAGCCTAATACACAAACAGCAGGATCAATATTGAAATCTATTCCTATCTCTAATACATAACCAGGTGGTGGGTCCATGCTAATTAAATTATCCTCATGTAGATTATAATATATAAGTCCACTAAAGTCAACCCATTCTGCCATATATTCTTGTTTAAATGTTTTCTCGTCTAGGTCACGTTTAGCACTCTCTAATTCTTCTTCACTAACGTTCCCACCTTGCAGTGTTGTGAACTGCCATGATTGCCAAGCAGGGTCTATGGTGTTCCACATATCATAAAAGAAGTTACGTCCTTTAGGTGACCCAATGATCATTGCACTTCCTTCTCTGTCTGACAGTGTAGGTCTTATAACTGCTTTCCATGTGTCATTTAATTTGGGTATGTCTGCGGCTTCATCTATTACTACGAAGTCTACACCTATACCACGTATGCTATCCGGATTGTCTGCTGAACGTATCATTATCACTGAGCCGTTTATTAGTGTTATAGTTAGTTCACTTTCGTTTACTTTCTTTATCCACTTCTTCTCACGCAACATAGCCTTGAGGTCATCCCATATGATTTGTTTACCCATACGGTAACTTGGAGCAATGTAAAGACATTTCTTATTGGGGAATCGTGCGTTTTGTGCAAGTGCCGCTATACTTGCATATGACTTACCGAAACGTCTACCCGCGGCGATTATCTTAAATCGAGCAGGTGAGTCTAGTATTTCTCGTTGAGGGTTTGTTAACTTCATATCTATTCATCTTCTGAAATCCATGGAAGGACTTGTTCGCCTTGTGTTACTTCAGCGTCTGGGTTCATGCCAAGCCAGTTCTTGCTTAGCCATATCTGTGTGGTTGGGTTTAGTCTGTGTATAGCATTCTCTATCATGCTTTCTAACAGTCTATGCTTGAGTTTTTGTCTAGCACGTTCTACTTCTGATCTGAAATGATCTCTAAACGTATTCTCTTTTACCTGAAAGTATTCAGCCATATCCTTGTATGAACAATGCAATGCGGCTAACTTTCTAACTTCTTCTACAGGAACAATCTGTCTGTTTTCACCTCGCCCAACGATAACTCCACGCACTGTTTTGTCTGCGTAACGTCTTCGAGGCTGATAAGGTTTGTCTAGTTCGTAAGAATCATCTATTTGAACATAGTATTTGCCGTCTACTTCTATCCAACTGTCTTCTTTTTGTGGGGATTCCACGAAACTGGGGGATTGATCTGTATTCTCAGTCATATTAAATTCCTGTAAATCACTGTTTATCGCCAGTGTGAACGCACAGTTATTTATCCCCGTTAGGCTTTTTGTGTGGTTTTTTGCACTTTATGAAAGGTTGATACTGGCTTTAAACGCAATTTGTCTTCGAATATCCAATGCTTTAAGTTGTCATAGTGATTGTTACTGATTATTTCTCGCACTGTGAGTATCTGTTGTTCGGTGGGGTTTGGATCTAGTGCTACACATCTAGCCCAGTAACTAAAATGTTCTGGCATGCCTTGAAGCATAATACAACGTTCTTTTTCTCTTTCTGTTAGTTTCATTATGCATATTTACTAACAGTCATAAAAAAAGCCACTATATATAGGATAAGCGGCTTTAGTGGTTAAGATACACACTTTAGATAACAATTTACATTATAAACTTTATATAAAAACCTTAACTACAACTATTTATAACCCTACAACATCTATATCGCCTAAAGGCGAAACCAACTACAAGTTCTAACACTCGCTTTGCTCGCTCGAACCTTTGTTGTTTATTACTTCGTAATCGAATATAAGAGAAGTTATATGAACTTATTATTAGAGATTTGATATAAGGAATTGAAGTCATAAGGAACCGTTTATAGGTTCCTAAAAAAAAGACTTGATATTAAGTTATCGCTAGCCTAAAAGGAAGTAGGTATTTTTACACTTTATGACAACGGACTTTGGACTTTTCCAACCTACTCCAACATGCTTACGCATTAAGAACTTCGTTACCTTATATGTTCTCTGTTTTTGTCAGTGCTTTTCGTGTATCAACATTTACACTATAGTAATCCGTTCAGCGTAGGGTTCTACTGTCTGACTCCATTGGGAGTGTCATACTATGTTACGAGTGCTGTATTACCAGCCCTTTCTCAGCGGAATTATAACCTGGCCCGCCAGCCTTATGTGTTGATTATTTGAGGGTTCTGTGATGATTTGCCATATTTGCCATAATGTAATTTGCCTTACACTGTTATTTATACTTTATCACTAAATTTGATCTAAAATAATGATTTGTCATAAATATTACTGTAGCGAACAATATTATCCTAAATATATGCTAAAACTTGTCTCTCAAGTCTAACCCGTTCGCTACACTGTAAGTCGTTTTTTGCCATTCGACTTGCTCCCGTTATATTGTTAGAGTGGCCTCCGACAATGTTACACCAAACCTCACTATTGCGCCAACTCTAGTGAGGTTTTTTTATATCTCAAAAAACACCTTACCAATATCACTTAGTTCCTTTTGGGGTCTAGTGTTTTTAATATTGCCTAAGTTGATGTTGTGTTCAAAGAACTTGCATAACTTTTCTGTGCTAACAGCACCTTCGTAGTTTGGTGTGCTGTCTGCATTAATTACATTATCTTGATAAGGCTTTAGTCGCATCTCACCGCAGAACCAAACAGCAATGCCCTTTTGCTTTGCATTTATAATTGGTAACCATTTCTTATAGTTTTTATAACCGCTTACTGCATAAGTTTTGTAAGTTTTGAGGTGCTTGTCGTATGGATCAATGCTAACTATGTCTAACTCATAATAAGGTTGGCCATCGAAGCGACTGCCTTTTCTTTGCGTTATGTCAAACACATAGTAGTCTCTCATTTGATTGGCTCCTCATACTTTGCCCAATTATAATCGTGCATCATCTTTTCAACTTCTTCTGAGGTTAACTTACTGCCACCGATGTATTCGTCTGGGAACATTTTACCTGATCGGTAATCATCGTAGTCTGGGTGATGAGGGTGTAGCCAAGGATTTTGTTTACGCCAGTATCTACCGTCTTGCACTGCTTCACGCCAAACAGGTGTGCCATTGGCACCATAATTGCGTCCAGTGTGCCAATGTCTAAGTGGATTAGTGTAGTAAGCATCACCGTGTGTTTTTTGATGACTCTCTATGGTGATTGGATGTAAGTTACGCTCTTCTGCTATTTCAAACAGTGTGCGTCCATACATTCTTTCGAACTTAGTGGGTTTCATTCTACGCTGATACATTGTTCCAAAGTTACGCAACCTCATTCTAATTGCTTCAGGTGTTACTGACTCTGCGCCTGCAATATCGAGGATGTGAAATCCGTGTGTTCTGTAAAATTGATTATTGTTTGTTCTGCCTGCCATATTATTTGCTCCTAAATATATTATTGTTACAGTTTTATTTATCTTCTTTGTAGATATTTGGGTAGTTATGTGGTATTACATTAAACATCTAATAACTTACCATTAGAATCATAAACATATCTGTCCATGGATTGATTATCTCTATTTTTACTTACAACTTTATAACCGTTCTGCTTGTTGAATTTTCTAATAAAAAATCCCACACTATCAAATCCTAGATTTGTTAACATAGCAATATCATGATATGATTTATTGCCTCTCAAATAATCTATATAATATGGCTGAATTTTAGACTGTCTTTTCAATGATGCTATTGCTTGTTTACTTTTTTTTCTGGATTTTAAGTTTCTATTACTATAATCTGGATCTTTCCATAAATTTTTACTAATATCAGATAAAATCTTTTTTTGATTCTCGCTTATAACTTTCCCTTTTTGGCATGGGCTGCAGAGTCCATTTAGAGACTGATCGTAATCTTTAGCATCTTTAAACATATCTATACTCCTTACGACAATGTCATTAATGAGAAGTCTTTCCAAGTATCTGGCATTTCTTTGTAGAAGCCACATACCTTGTCAAGCAATCTAAATGATATAGTATTGAAGTTATCACTGTGATCGATAACAAATTTAATAATCTCTTTTTGCTCAGCATCTGTCATACCACGCTCTGCAAAACAAATAATACTATTGGATTCAAACATCATACGCAAGTATTCAATCTCCCACTTTCTGTTTGGTAATCCTGTCTTAAACATTGGTGCACGGTCAACAACAGGCTTCATAATTCTCTGAGCCGTAGTCATTCTGCCACCTGCATATTCTAGATCCTTGTTGGTAATAATAATAACACGAGCAGTCATTGCATATTCGCTAGGTATACCCATTGATTGCAAATTGGTATTTTGCTTACTCCAAGTAATCTTACGCTCTGGTTGTGTATCCATAGCCGCTTTCAGTATATTACCTGCTTCTTCACTTTCAAATACAGCATCACTATCATCAATAACAATAACATCGTGATCTTTATGTTCGTAAAAGAACTTGTAAATACCAATAGCACTTGTAGAACCTTTGATACCAGCCCACTTAACGCCTGACTCATTTAGTGTGTCAACTACGCCTTGTGTCTTGCCTTGGCCTGCTTCACCCATAAGTAATAGGCTCCAAGCATCGTTGGCAACACCTTTTGTGAGTGTTTCGATGCTGTTACTAAACTTAGTAATTGACTCACGCATTTCACTAGTAGTGACATTAGAATGCACTGCTACATTTGCTAGTGCTGGGTTGATAATCTTGTTTTTCATAATATTTCTTCTCTTTGTGTGTAAGCATTATTGCTTAACATACAACTATTATACACATTTATCTTGTCAATGTCAACCGTTTTAAATGTGTATAATAATCAATGACTTACGCTGTCTCCTTAACCTTTTTCATCCAAGTTGTTAAAGCGACACTTCTATAGCCTTGGGATGGATTAGTATTACTGGTGCATTTTTCTAATAACAATGCGTGTATTTTATGATATTTGTATCTATTGCTTTCATCTATTAAAGAGAGGACTAAAGATTTATTATTGTTTAAAAATTCAGTTAGAGACATACTATCAAATGTATGTGTTGGCGTGGAAAGACTGGCTTTGCCATAACGATCATGCATAGTCTGAAGTCTTTTTTCTTTAGATTCTTCACTATGTTTCCTGCCAGTGTGTGCTAAGGCGATTTTTGCCTTAGCCTCAGCACTATGTTTTTTACCATAATTAGGATTTTTCTCACCTGCATACCTACCTTTTAGATTATCTAACCACACTTTTTCTTCTCTAGGCAAAGAATTAATTTTCTTTAGGTTTATAATGGCTTGTGGTCGCTTATATATTATCTTAGCATCGTAATCTTTAGCATCTTTAAACATTACGCTGTCTCCTTAAACATATCTACATTAGAAAAAGACCTTAACGATGTTGACCCTTTTAATGCATCGCCTTTCATGACTGCATAAGTCTTTTGTTGATATTCCAACCCGTTGTCAAACCCTTCTATATGGAAGGCATGGGTGAATCCTAATTTCATGAACTTATTGCTGTTTGCAATTAATTCTTTTTCTTCTATTTGCAAATTAAATATACAATCGGGTATACCTGCCATTAATTCCGTTTCGGTATAGGTGTATATGCTGTTAGCAATACCTTTACCTCTCCAACTTGGCTTTACATATACTGTAGCAACACCTAGTGTTGGTTTACCATAGCACACCCCAGTGCCACATTCACTGATTGCAATTAGTTCATCGTCCCAGAAAAACATACATCTATGTATACCTTGTTCATGACCCATCATATCTATATACTGTGGCGTAACATCAAAGGGAGAGTTGCCGTCAAAGTATTCATCTCTAAATGCATTAAGCATTGTGCAAAAATCTACTTTATCAGTATAAGTCTTTGGGGGTATTACATTAAAGCCTGTAACTTCTTTGCGACGCGGAGTTCTGTGTTGGCCTTGTTTTCTAGCCAATTTAGCCTGTCTTCTTCTTTCTGCTCTATTCATAATATTCCTACCTATTAAGTGTAAGCATTATTGCTTAACATACAACTATTATACACATTTATCTAGTCAATGTCAAGCAAAAGAATACCTTTATAGATCAAGAACTTACAGCCATAAAAATAGCCCTTAAATACAGTAGTGGTTTAGTATCCCACCATTTGGTTCTGTATCAAGGACTATACATAAAGAAAACTAACCGGGCCACACGTATTAAACCCAACTAGCCTGTCACACAAACATTATTGCCTGTGCATACTCTGCTATTATAACATCTTTAGATTGTGTGTCAACCTTTTTGTTAAAATAAATTTAAGGTGGTTTTAAACGCCGTTAAAGAAATAAGGGCGGTGTTACATTACCATGTTGGCTATAACACTTGCTAGGGTGGTTACAGTAAGTCCTAAGACCCAAAATATACGGTTATCTAACTTGTCTATTCTGGTATTGAAGTGTTCTTTGTTGGATTTCAATTCATCTTCCACTCTGTGTATACATTTGTGTATGTGTGCTAGATGAACATCCTTTACCGTTTCAATTTCTTTGGCTAGGTGCTGGATTTCTATTACCTCTGCTTTTGTTTTAGGCATGTTGTATTCTCACCGCTTGTTTAATTGTGTCTAACGGACAATCCGGATTATCACTAATAAATTGTAAAGCAATCTTTGCGTCAGATTGACTGAGAGTCTGTATGTATTCTGCATGTGGTATATTAAATTCTTCCATTATTATCTCTTTTTAGGCTTGTTGTAAGTCTTTGTTTTCTTCTTTTTCTTTGGTTTGCTATGGTATGGCATAATTATCTCCTAGTTGATCTTCTGGCTGCACCGCCCTGTGCAATTTTCATTCCTTTATTAAAACTTGGTGAGTATTTGCTAGGGGTTGATCCACCTTTTCTAGCGTAACTTGCGCCTGCTTTGTGCCCACCGCAATCTACTTTGCATTCTGAGCCTTTGTATAATCTTCTACTAGCCATTGTTACTCCTTACATTGTTTGTGAATCTATTTTCTGCCACGCTGTTGCTGTTCCATCGTAGAAACATAATTGGTCTATTGTTGTATTGTATACAGTATCACCTGATTGTGGACTTGCTAATGCACTAATCTCTGCTGTGGTTAAGTTCTGGAACCTAACTCTATTACTAAAGATAGACGCATCATCAGTAAATTCTACTTTAGTTGTAGAACCACTTTGTAATTTTAAGGTATCTGATTGTTCTTCTAACTTGAACTTCCATTCTTTAGCGGTAACACCACTTGATGTAACAATTGGCGTATATGCTGTAGTTTGTGCCGCATAGTATGGTGGTGTTAGTGATAAGCCTAACCCACTATATGTGGTTTTTGTAGTATAACTTGCATCATCATATACATTAAACCAATTAAATCCTAAATATCCTGAATTATAAATCCTCAAATAGCGTTGAACACCATTTAATACTGCCAAACCACCTTCAGTGCCGTTTACAATATTAACTGGGGTTGTTGTAAAGTCAGCAGTTGGTGGTGAATTTGCAGTAGAGTATCTAAACATAATATCATTTGAAGGTTGACCAATATAAGCGGCGCTAGTAACTCTATCTATTGTGTAATTAATTGTTGAACTGTTATCCACACGCTTAACGCCCAGTTCCATGTCACCTACTGTGCCTGCTCCTACACTGCCGCCGTTTGTTACACTTACTTTAGCACCTGTGCTTGCACCTGGGTTAGCATAATGCACGTTAGCCCAAGTAGTAAATAAACCTAAGTAAGCATTGTGTGGAGTAAATCCAGATGTTTGACTTGCTGGTGCTAGTGTGATAGGCTTAGTGCTATTACTGCCTAGGAATAACTCACCATTTTTGTATGCTAGATATGTGTCTGCATTCACGCCATTTGAAGTTGCCGCATTGTAAACGTTTGTGTTACCTGCAACACCGCCGTTCCATTGGTTCCAGTTATCCGCCGCATGCACACTAGTGTATGCTGGAACGTTATATGAACTTGGTGACAATTGTGTGCCTGTTGATCCCCAATAACTTGTTCTACCTAATTCTTGGTTTGCAAGAGGGTGTGCTCCATATGGATTATCATTAATGTTACCGTTTGCTGTTGTAAAGAACAGTCTAGGTGCACCGGAACTTCTGTTAGTTTGACCCTGTGAATTATCAGAATAACTTTTCAGTAATACTGCTGGCTGGATTCTTTCGCTCGAAGGTGTAGTTGTTAACCCATCCCACAGCATGTTTATGCCAAAGGATTTAAATACGTCATTCTCACCTCTGTTGGTTAAGTCTGTGCTTTGACCAATAACAATACCTTCATTTGCTTTAATAATTGTGTTAGCCGCTGTAAAACTTGTTCTTGCTACTGTAAAGTTACTAGCATCTGCAAACGTATAGTCTGCACTAGAACCAATTGCATATATATTAAAGTCACTAGCAACAGGTCCTCTTTGAGGGTAACCATACTGACCTGGCTTTCTATTTTGTTGTGAAGCAATACTAGTATAACTACCACCGTTAGATTTCAGATCTGAAATTAGTGATATTACTAAACCTGTGGTTGTGTCAATTACTGCTGGGTCAAATGTTTGATCACCACCGCCACTACCATAAATTATTGAACCTGAGGCTATAGCATCAGTGCTCATTGTGATTGTGTTGGTGCCAGTATTAACTGATAAAACGTAAGCCTCATTTGGGAAAACCGAAGTAGTTCCACTTTGGTTATAACCTACATTTAGATCAGCAACTGTGGCGAGAATATTTTCTCTAACTGTTCCAGTGCCTGTGCCTGCTCCAGTTGCTGTAAACACAGTGCCTGGGTTATTATCTGCGGAACCAATTGCTGTAAAGTCAGTTGTGCCTGTTGCTACAATAATATATGAAGTGCCAGTAACCAAAGATCCTACTGTAAATGTAGCAGTGCCTTTACGCATGTTATTTACTGTAATATCCGGTGAACCGCTTGTTATGGTTCCTTCATATTCGTAGTATGTTAAGTCTGTGGTTCCAGTGTATGTTACCCTTGCAGTAGAAGCATAATCATTACCACCAAATAATGCATAACCATCACCTGCGATACTTGAAACTGGTGTGGCTACTGTGTTGAATTTTTGCTTAAACACAATACCGTCATTACTGTCTAGTGTAAAGCCACTGCTGGCTTCTGTTGTAATGCTGTTGATGTTGCCTAATGCAGGTGTTGTAGCAATTTCACCACTTGTAACAGTGATGTTCTCTGATCCTACAACATAAGAATCTATCTTAGTAGCAACTCTAGCATCTGTATAGTATAAATTAGTGTTCTCAGGAACTATGCTGGTGTCTAGCACTGCTGACACAGATTGATTACTGCCATTACCTATAAAGATATTACCATCATTTAAGTTAGGTGTAGCATTTGTTCTAAATGCACCTTGAATAAGTATGTGGTTACTGCCTACAACTTTACCAATCTTTTGTATTAATTTGTCTTCGCCTGTTGGCACAGTTGTGGTTAAGCCACCTGCTGTAGTATCTACATACAAGTCAGCACCTAATGTATAACCATGTGAACTATCATTCATTTCACCTGAAGTAACAACTTGTCCTACATTAGTATCTGTAATTTGTTCTTTGACAACACCAATTGCTGGCATTTTTGTAGCATCGTCTGAATCTGCAAGTGCAACATGTGGATTAGCACCTGTTTCAGAACCTGTTAAGTATACAACATCACCTTTGCTTAATGTTGCACCAGTGTCATTGTATACATCAATTGTGACAGCACCATTTAGGTCACCTTCAAAGAAACCTGTTGTTGTGATATCACCTGTTGTGGTAATTGTGTTTGAGCCAAATCCATTTGCAAGGAAATCTGCTACTTCTACATTACCATAACTTGCTGGTATGCTCACTGCAATATCACTTACGCCTGTTATTCTACCTTGTTGATCAACTATCAACTGTGGTATATTACTTGCGTCACCGTATGTTCCTGGTGTTACTGCTGTGTCGGCTAAATCAATTGTGCCGGCAGTATAATCAATGCCTGTGCCACCTGTTAGATGTGCATCTACTCTGGCATCAGTATAGTATAAGTTAGTGCCTTCAGTTAAATCACTTGTTGACTTAGTTGCAAGCCTTGTATCAAATCTACCATCTGTGTAGTATAAATTAGTGCCTTCAGTTAAATCACTTGTTGACTCTGCTAGGTTAAAGTAAGTAGTTCCATCATTTGTGAACTGCCATCTGTCTGCTGTTTCATTCCATTTAAGGTCTGTGTTAGCAAAACCTGAACCGGCTCTATCCACAATAATTTGTGCATTTTGAGCACTTGCATTACCAAAGTTAAGTGTGATTGTTTGATCTCTAACTAATAGATCTTCTACTTCTCTGTAATTAATATTACCTGTAACTTCTAAGTTACCTGCAACATTTAAATTTGCACCTATGTAAGCATTAGCAGTAGTATTGATAATTGCCGCATTTACGTTACCGGTTGCTGTAACATCACCTCTAGAACCTATGTTACCATCAACTAATAATAAATTTGAAGCATCTGTGTCTATTGTTCCTATACTAACACGCATGTTAGCCTTGTCAGCAATAGTTTTGTTAGCACCAATTGTGGTTAAATTTATATGAGGGCTATTTACTAGAATTCCACCGCCACCAAATGTTGAGCCGCCAGTATTTGTTATTCTCAGTGATCCTGTATATTGGCCGTCTTGGCCGTTAGGGTCTGCTTTAGGGAATGTTAAAAATGCTGTGTGAACATTTGCTGAATTGTATGTGTCTGGGTCGGTGCCATTCATAAATCCTAAACCGGTGCTGGTCATTGGTGCATGATCAAACTGCATGTTTGACTGTATCTGATTTAAAACATTTATTCCGTCTACCGTAGGCGGGAAGCCCATTAATGCAGGGTTGGTTATCACATTTGCTTTTCCAGTATCAGTATCTTTAGACCATATTGCCGCATGGGTTAACACTCTTTCACCAAAATTAATGTTCATTTGTCCTGGGAAGAAGGACCCATCATATCTTTCATGAGATACAGAACTATTTACAGTGTAAACAAAAGGCACTCTAGAAGGCAATGCGATAGCAGGTTGTTTTACTGCGTAAACACTACCGTTAGTGTTTGCTGTAATACCTGCAGATGAACTGCCATCATCAACATCTAAGAAATTAGTTGTTAGTAACTGACTTGGGCCATACTCTTCAGCACGTAGATATCTATGCAGAAGCACATTACCCTGTGATACGCTGTCAGTAGTAGAACTGTCGGCATAATCTGTAATAGCCGCAGTGTAAGTTGTTCCATCATAAAATACACTAATAACACTTGTAGCATTTGGAGTTTGATCTATTGCAGTGTTGTCGTTTAAAAATTTCCAAACGCCAGTAAAACTTTGTGTTAGTAACTTTAATCCACCTAGTGTATCTTGTTTTAAAAATAGTGTAGCACTACCGCCTGCACTAATGTTTGCTAAAACAATGTTTGTAATATCGGCTGTAACATTTGCTGTGTGAACTGTGCCGGCTGTAATGTTAAATGTTGCTGTGCCTGACACAGAACCATTATCTACTATAGTTTCTTGGTATTTTACAAGTGTTAAATCATCAAGTGTTTGTTCTAATCCTATTGCACCTGTGGATGCATTATATGTAATAGGTGATGTTGCACTAATGTGTGCTCTTACTTCGCTAGCACTAGGTCCAGTGTATTCGATTATACCAGTGGCTGGATTATAGCCCATGGATCCATCACCACCGTTGTCTATTAAACTTATGTGTGCTCTTACTTCTGCGGCACTTGGACCAGTGTATGTAAACACACCTGTTGTGTTTGCATATGATAAACTGCCATCGCCACCAGTGTCTACTACACTTAAATGTTGTGTTATGTTTGCAGGGTTGTCATCTACTACGCTGAGTATGTCTGCATTGCTTGTGCCTGTGTATTGGATAATACCATTTGAGTTAGCGCCACTATCATATGCTAAATTACCAAATCCGCTTAGGTTACTAACAAAGATTTTAGTTCTTACTGCACTGTTAGATACAATTGCTGTTTGGTCAACATTTATCGATAGTTCTGTTGTGGTAACTGCAACGTTTGCAACTGCTGTTGCTAGATTAGCAACTATTACATTACTTTCAGTATCTGTAATAGTGATAACGGAAACTGTTTGAGCAACGTTTACTCCTAGATCTGTAGTTGATACTACTATATTAGCCATGGTATTCCCCTTATGCTACAGCAGTAATAGTTATAACTATATCAGCACCGCCGCCTGCTCCTAGATTGTTATCTAGTATTTTAATTGTGTCACCTACGGCAAACCCTGTTCCTCTGGTTAGTATGTCTACGCTTGTTCCACCTGAACCATCTACTGTTACAAGGAAACTGTATCCTAATCCTTCTGAGCCTGCTACTGGTAATCCAGTTACAGTGTATGTGCCTGCAACTCTGCTTGTATCTGTGGATTCGTCTGATGTAAATGTGCTAATTGCACCAACACCAATTTGTATGTATGCATTACTTACAGCAGGGTCACCTACTGTTACACCTGGTTCCCAAGTTTCTATAACTGCCCATCTGTGGCTGTCTTTTTGTGGGGGAGTATCATCTGTTACCCATTCGAAACTTACTACTGTCATCACAGGATTTTTTCTTGCATTTGGTAGCAATGGCCCTGTGTATCTTTGTTCTGGTATAGTAAATGTTACTTGTCCTGACACTGCCGCGTCTTCATTGATGTATGTGGCTGGATCAATTGATGTCGATGTGTTCATGTAACCTGTTACATTAGTATCTGCAAAGTTGGGTAACCCTGAGGCTCTATCATATGCAATGCTATCTAAGACTAAACTTTGTTGATCTGCTGTGAATATATAATTACTTACGTCACCATCAAAGTCATATGTAAATGCTTTTTGTGAACGGGGGAAAAGGTTTATTACTTTAACATTTGATGCGCCGCCCAAATATTGTGATATGTCGAGCAATCTTGAACTCATAATGATACTCCTAAAGGGTTAAATTTATATACTAAGGTATATAAAAATTTGTTATGCTGTTATTTATGCCAAAATAGAAAATTAGGTATCAAATGTTCTTCTAATCGAAACATATGATATTTTTACAGCACCATTTGCACCACGTCCACCTTCCCAGATGGTAGTGCCGTAACTAGTTTCACTAGAGTTGATACCTACATGAGCACCTGTTCCACCACTGCCATATATTGTAGAGGTTGCTGGTTGCTGTGCAGGCACATCTATATCACCACCTGGACCGCCTTTAGCAACAACTTGTATTGTGCCATTTGGGTAGTTGTTCCATATATTTGCACCAGGTCCACCTAGGCCACCTATAACACCATCTAACTCAACTCCGGCCCAATATAGGTCTTCGTTTGCATAGCCATCACCACCTGCTCCAGCACCACCACCACCAACAGCACTAGCCTTGCCTTCTCCTAGGATAAGGCCTCGTTGAACAACACCAATGCCACCGTCGTAAAGTGAACCAGGGCCAGCATTTTGAGTAATTCTAATGTCTTCTGGAAAAAGAGTAAGGTCACTAGCCAAATATGATTTATACGGTGTGCTTGACCAAACAGCAGGATCAGTTGGTATGCTTGATCTCCATTTAAACCCAGGGACACTAAAATCATACCAGTTAAAACCTCTGTAAGTAACACCAGGTTGAGGACTAGTTGGCTCAAACCCAGTAGTGGCTGTTGTAAAAGAATTCCAATATTGTAAACTGGGGCCACCACCGCCTCCATGCACTGTTCCAGCATCTCCGAAATAATTATGGCCGCTGCCGTAACCACCGCCAGTTGCTGTTATACTATTAAATGTGCTAGTGTTGCCTGATTGCTGATTTAATTGGCCGCCTGTGCCTACTACAACAGGATATGAAGTTACAGCATATGAACTAACTGATAGGTTACTAAATGTTATTTGGCCAGCGCCTCCGCCTCCACCACTTAGTAAGGCATAATTGTATGGTTCTGTATTTCCTGCAGGCCAATTAGATTGGAATCTTGATCCTGATCCGCCATGGCCGCCACCACCAACTAATGTAGTAAACACTGTGCCTGTTGATTTTTGCGTTATAACAAAATTATCGTCAGTAGTAAATTCATGCGTGGTCCATCCATTTACAGTTGACATGCTTCCGCCTGTTGCAACAACTGTTGCAGGCCTTGATACAGTAGATATGTTGCTACTAAATGCTAGTTCTCTGCCGGCTAAATTAAATATACTGGTAAAAAATTCTATGTTATTACCGTTTTCAAATATTTGTAATTGAAAACTGTGACTACCGGTGCCGTTAGTTGTAAATTGGCCAGTAGTATTTCCAACACGCAGGTCACTGTTTGCCGCACCTGTAATGTTATAAGTTAGTTGTTGATTAAGTAAACTACTATCAATTTGTATTGTGACTGTATCTTCGTTATCTGCAGTTTGTGTTACTGACATAGTATAACTAGCGTCAGGTGCTTTTGCTGTTCTTGTTGCACTAGCATAGTTTACTGTTCTGCTTGAACCTAATGGCATGTTATTTTCCTTTATGTCCTATAGAATCTATTTTGACTTCTTATGTTGTATGAAACATCATTGAATACGCCACCGTTTGCAGAATTGTATCCAACAAACTTAACATTTAGTTTACTAGCATACCACACATCTGCATCTAGTCCATAATAGTCTGCTTGACCCGAGAATGGAACAATGTGTGTTTGGACATTATTTAATATAGCAGTAGCCTCAGTGTTTGTGATATTAGTTATTTGTATTCCGCCACCAACTATTGGGAATGTTTTAGTTGTGGTATCAGCAGTGTTCACAAACATAATGTTGCCTTCAATTCCGAATGCAATGTCATCTGTGTCAACAGCAATGCTGGTCCAACTTGGTGTAAAATTGTAAGTAAGTTCAAAGTCGTCTGCTAAGTTAATGTCTATAACATCGTGTTGTATAGGTCCAGCAAGTGTTTGTATAGTGCTACTTCCGGCTGCCACTGATGCTGTAGTTGTTTGCACTATGCTTGTGCCTGGTCCATATGTGTTCAATAACACATTACCTGTTGACACTCTGTCATTGATTACCACTGTGATAACATTTGCTTGACTGCTACGCTGTCTAACTGCTTCTTGCTTGTATGCACTAACACTAACTGAATATGTGCCTGATGTAACTTTGTCTAATTTAAATGGTGTCCACACATTTGCTTCTGCTTCATTTACACCATTGATATAAGTGCTAACTATTTCTGTGGTATTGTATGCTGGTGAGTCTTGTGAAGCATCGCCTGTGAACACAACCTTGCTGTAATCAAATGCAACATTGCTGTTTGTGAATGCTCTAATTGCCATCCAACCTTCTGTGCTGGTTGCGTATTCTGAATAGTTAGCGGCAATGTTTGCTGTGGCAATTAAACTTGAGATAGCAACATTTTGTGTTTGTAAACTGCCATCGCCATTGTATACATTACCTAAGCCTGAACTTGGGTTGTCTACAACCATGTAACCAGTAACTGTTTGAGGTATTTGCATATCTACTGCGGCATACTGATCTACAAAACTTAGTTGATTTCGTTCTACTAAATTTTCTACTGTGCCTAGACCATTAGCAAAAGGTTTATTTGCTGTGGCTTCATATATGATTGGTTCGTATGTGCTTGGGAAATGTTCTAACACATTGTAACTTAATGTTACTTCTGCGTCACTGCTTTGTCTTTCACTAATACGCATTACTTTGAATATTTTGTTTTCCCATCCTTTTGCTTTGTCTTGTATCTTAACAAAGTCGCCTACTCTTACATCAAGTGTGCTGTAGTCTGCTTCAAAGGTAGCCATGTTAGCAACACGACTGGCTTTTAAACTGCTGTTAGCCATTTGTGCGGCTCTGGGTCTATCATTAACAGTGTTGACTTGGAAGTTCATACCACTTGGTAATTCACCTGTTAATTTATCTGCTGTTGGTGTCTTCACTATCAATGCATCAGCAGTATCTTGTTGTTGCACATTAGGGAATGTTACATCAGCATAGTTGTATAAACTGTATAAGTCTGTGCTGTTGTATTGTATACCACTGACTATGTTGTCATTGTTAAACACAAAGGCATTAGCGCCTTCTGCATTGGTAATTGGTCTGTTCACTAGCACACGGAACTTGGCTTGTCTTATGTCATATGTAAAACTGCCTTGTCCTGCTTCGGCAATGTTGTTAATGCCTTTGTCTAACGCATTTTGAGTGTTAATAAATCCATTTATTTGCCAACGAGGAGTTGAATACACATCGTATGCACCATAAGTGCCTACCAGTGTGCCACCTAGCACATCTGTTTCGCCAGTGAGTATTCCGTAATAATATGTTTCATTACAGTATGCTTTCCACTCATCAAAACTGGCTTGATCTAAGTTGCCATCTGCTAGAACAAATTCACCGTAACCTAATGCTTCTACATAATCTTGTAACGCTGTTGCTGGGTTACTTACTAAATTTGATATCACAGTTCCATTGGCTTGTTTTTCGTAATAACCTCTGGTGCCTACTTTGAATCTAAATCTACCAAAGTCTCTGATATCTAGTGCGTCGTCTTTGTCTACTTCTACTACCACTGTGACTAAACCTGCACCTGAATAAGTGCTGGTCCTATTTGGCATAACTGATGTTATTGCTCGTCTATAACTACTGCCTGGTGGATAGTATGGGAATATTTGATTAGATGCTGTTGCAATGTCTTGCCAAGCCCAAACATTTATAACATTTGCTGAACTTATATCTGTGTTACTGTTTGGATCAGCAATGTCTGATAACACTTGCACACTTGACGCACTTGCTCCATGTGGCTCTGCATTACCTAGTGTAAACACATTGGATTTCATTTCACATACTTGATTGTTTCTGTATATTTCATATATGCCCCATGGTGGGCCTAGGTCTGCACTATCAAAGTTGTTGATAACTTGATCGTCGCCTGTGGCATCTGTTACACTTAAAGCAAAGGTCACAAACACTGTGTTAGCATTTGTTTTTTGTGCATCTACTACCACACCGCCTGTGACCACATTGCCGTATATGCGTGGGACTTTGTTTGTTGTTGATGGATTGACCTGTGCTCTTTCAGGTTGGCTTGCACCTGTTGAGACAAAGTCTGCGCCACCACTAATAGTTATTTCTTTTGTCTTTGGCAACATGCTTACACCGACATCTACTGGTGCGCCACTTGCAAGTGCTGACCCGGCAATTCCTCTAACGCTGTCAGAAGTGCCTAATGTGATACTTGCAAATACTTTATTTAAATTACTCATTAGCCAAACTCCGGTATGCCTTCGAGAGCGACAACAGTATCAAATGTGCTGTCTGTGGGCACATACCTTTGTCTGTCTGCTTGATTTGTTTTTTGTCCGCCTAGGTATCTGCTAAAACTAGTGTATAAACTAGTTCCAGTTAATAATAGCGTGTTAGTGCTTTCGCCTTTGAGTAAGTCTGTGTTTTCTTCAATATTGTAATTGGATATAATACCTTGAAATCGTAATCTATATTCTTGAACATCTCGTAAACTGTTTGATGTTAAGAATGCTTTGTATACTCTTACAGTTGCACCTTTGAACTTTTCATTCTGTATAATATCAATGAATCTTGTCTTTGCTGGTATGCCTGATATCTCTATGCTTACTGTGCCTTCAGTGGCTTTGTAATCTTCAGTAAATTCGCTTATGTTTAAGAAGTCACCTAATGCTGTGTATTCATCACCGCCTACTGTGAGTGGAGTGTATGCATCACTTAAATAATAGTTTGTGCTACCTATGTTAAAATTAAGTAGTGTTACTACGGTCCAATCTGAACTGCTAACTTGTAACACACCACCGCTTGGTATAGCAGTAGTAATTGATGCGTCCATTGTGATTGTGTTAGTGCCAGCGTCTACCTCAAACACTGTGCCTAGTATATTGTTGTTAAAATAAACCGTTTGTCCTACACTGGTAGTGCCTACACTAACAACAGGAATGTCTATAGCATACTTGTTTACTGCGCCGCTGGTTACTAGGGTTTGTGCTATTTGACTTGGTATGCCTGACATGCTTAGTCCTCTATCACTTCCATAAGTTCGAAGTCACTGTCGAATTCGATATATCTCGCTGGTTGTAATGTGAAATTGGGTTTGCTTAACATTTTAACTTGCCATCTAACATCTGTGCCAGCAACTATGTTTGAGGCTGCAATAGTGTAACCGTTTTGTGCTATAATACCTCTGCTTAGGGGCACTAAGATTGCTGAACTACCACTTACAACACCTACTTGCACATCTTCTGTGACTGTGTAAGGATATTTGTAACCATTTGCAAACTGTATATAATCACCTTTCTTGAATGCATAGTCTGTGGGACTAGTGCCTGTTAGTGATGCTGTATTTAATATTAGTATTGTGCCTGATGCACTTGCTACTGTGAGCAAATCTAAGTTTGCACTGCTAAGATTGCCTTGATATTCTGTAATCCAACTTAATCCTGCTTGAGTAGCACCGATGTCTATTGTTTCTGTGAACACTGTGTCTAGTCTGTTAAGTTGTTCGATTATTTCCCTAGCCACTGTGTATTGTTGCATAGGTGCATACTTAACAGTAAACTTGAAAGGTTGTGCTGTGGCAATTGCGTTAGTTCTCAGTCTACCGGATCTACTTATTGTGCTACCAGCCAATTTGTTTCGGGCTATGGTTACTGTTTCTGATCGGTCTATAATTTTTTGTATACTCATATCTTTATATCCTTATTTGGGAACTCTGCGAGAGCCTGCTTGGCTTACATTGTAAATAAATTCTGGGTCTCTGGCTATCATCTGTTTGAACGATTGTGCGTCATTTGCTACAATGTTGTAAGTGACATTAGTGACTCCGCCACCCCCGCCACCGGCAGCAAAGTTAGGAATAATACTTCCTGAACCTGCTGGTTGGAATACTTCTGGACCACCTTCTCCTACTATTACTGGTTTGTTACCTGCTACATAGCCGCCGTTCTCAAAGCCGAATAATCCTTTGATAAACTTTTTGCCTTTGTCTACTACTGACTTGACTGCACCACCAAAGCCGCCGCCACTGCCGCCACCACCGCTTGATGAGCCGCCTC